>Ga0207649_10000427_pt1 | contig 30819 bp, 25 predicted proteins | sample KBSC43metaG_FD_184317 | JGI IMG/M metagenome (GOLD analysis project Ga0207649, IMG submission 184317) | Corn rhizosphere microbial communities from Kellogg Biological Station, Michigan, USA - KBS C4-3 metaG (SPAdes) (version 2) | ecosystem: Host-associated > Plants > Roots > Rhizosphere > Soil ... | reverse complement strand
GGCCATCACGGCAAACGTGCCGATGAGCGAAATGGGAATCGCCACAAGCGGAATGATGGCCGCCCGCCAGCTCTGGAGGAACACCATGATGACGAGCACGACGAGGAGCACGGCCTCGAAGACCGTGTGCACGACGGCGTTGATGGATTCCTGAATGAACGTCGTCGGGTCGTAGATGATGCGATACTCGAGCCCAGGCGGAAAATCGGCGCTGAGTTCCTGAATCTTCGCGCGAACGGCCCTCGCCGTGGAGAGCGCGTTCGATCCCGGTCGCTGCTGGACGATCATCGCGACAGCGGGTTTGCCCCCGAGGTAGCTGTTCACGGAATAATCGAGCGCGGCGAGTTCGACGCGAGCCACGTCGCGCACCTTCACGATGCGGCCGCCGGTGCCGGTCTTCACGACAATGTCCTTGAATTGCTCGGGATCGGTGAGCCGCCCGAGCGTGGTGACGGTGTATTGGAACGCGCTGCCTTTCGGCACGGGTTGCTGCCCGATTACGCCGGCCGCGACCTGCACGTTTTGTTCCTGCAGGGCGGTGACGACGTCGGTGGCGGTGAGGTTCAGGCTGCTGAGCTTCTCCGCATCGAGCCAGACGCGCATGCTGTATTCACGGCCGCCGACCACGTTGATCTGGCCAACGCCATCGACGCGACGCAACTGTTCGCGCACCTGGAGGAACGCGTAGTTGCTGATGTAAAGCTGGTCGTAGCGGTTGTCGGGCGAGATGAGATGCACGACGAGCAGGAGATCCGGCGAACTCTTGTCCACCTTCACGCCGATGCGGCGCACCTCTTCGGGCAGACGCGGCTCGGCAATGGCGACGCGGTTCTGCACGAGCACCTGCGCGGTATCGAGATTCGTCCCGATCTTGAACGTGATCGTGATGTTGAGCTGTCCGTCGGCCGTCGCCTGCGAGGACAGGTAGAGCATGTTCTCCACGCCGTTGATTTCCTGCTCGATCGGCGTCGCGACCGTGTCGGCGATCACCTCGGGATTCGCGCCGGGATACGAGGCCGTGACGACGATGGTGGGCGGCACGACATTCGGGTATTGCGCGATCGGCAGCTGCGGATACGAGATCGCGCCAACGATCACGATGACCATCGACAGCACCGCCGCAAAGATCGGCCGCTCGATGAAGAAGCGCGAAATGTTCATGCGCCCTTTTTGTCACCGGTCGGCGGCACCGAGCCGTTGCCCTTGGTTTCATCGGGCTTCGCGTCCACCTGGACGCCCGCGTGGACGCGTTGCAGGCCGCGGGTGACCACGTTTTCTCCGGCCTTGAGTCCGTCGCGGATCACCCGCAGACCATTGACGATCGGCCCAAGCGTGACCTTGCGATAATCCACGGTGCCGTCCGGCTTCACGACATTGACGAACTTGTTCGATTGATCCGTGATGATGCTGAGATCGGGCACGAGCACGGCATCGTATCGGCCGCTGCCCGGCAGACGAACGCGGGCAAAAAGACCCGGCGTGAGCTGCAGGCCGGGATTCGGAAAGATCGCCCGGCCCTGGATCGTGGAGGTCTGCTCGTCGATGGCATTTTCGACGAAATCCATCTTGCCCTTGTGGGCGAAGGCGTCCTCGTCAGCGAGTTCGAGTTCGACCGGATTCGCGGTCGTGCGCGAGCTGGGGCGCTTTCCTTCCCGGGCGAGGCGCTGGTATTTGAGATACGCCTCCTCGTCGGCCTCGAAGTAGCAGTAGATGGGGTCCAGCGAGACAATGGTCGTGAGCAACGTCGGATTCGCCGCGTCGCCCCCGGTGATGAGATTGCCCTCGGTTACCAGCTTGCGGCTGATGCGACCGCCGATGGGCGCGGTAACTTGGGTGAAGTCGAGATTGAGCTTCGCCTGGTCATAATCGGCCTTTGCGGCGAGATAGGCGGCCTGGGCCTGGAGGAGTTCGTTGCGCCGGGAATCGATCTCCTCCTGGGCGATCACCTTGTTGGCCGCGAGCTTGACGGTGCGGTTGTCGTTGAGCTGAGCCAGTTTAAGCTTCGCATCGGCCTCCTTGAGAACCGCCTCCGCCCGCTCGAACTTCGCCGCGTAGGGCCGGGGATCGATCACGAACAGCAGATCGCCCTGCTTCACGAACTGCCCGTCTGTGAAATGCACGGATTCCAGCATTCCGCTGACCCGCGCGTTGACATCGACCTTTTCGATCGCGGCCAGCCGGCCCGTATATTCGTCCCATTCCACGATATTTTTGGAGATCGCCGGAGTGACGAAGACCACCGGCTTCGGCGCCGCGGGCGGAGCCGCCGGCTTGTTGCACCCCGTCATTTCCAGTCCCCCGACCGCCAAAAGGACAAGCCACCAACTTGCGTTATTCCGGCATTTCACTGGCGGGACGCTACGCGCCGGTTCGATTTGCGTCAAACCAGGGACGGATTTTTCCGCACAGCTTCCGAACTATCCGGCAGTTCTCTCAAAGAGATTTTCTTGACGGATGAAACTCAATGTGGTGAAAAGTGGGGCGAAGTGGTGCTCAGTGGTATGTAAACCCTAAACCCGAATGCAGAGGGAATCAACAACCGGAACGATTTACGCAGGAGAGTTCCATCGAACGATGGACGCCAAAAATCGCGTCACGGTGCCATCCGACTGGTTGAGCGAGGGCGGCGACATCTTTTTCGTGCTGCCCGCCAAGAATAACCTGAGCGTGATGCCGGCTGCGGAGCTGGCCAGCCAGGAGGCGAAGCTCAACGATTTGATTCCCGCCGGCGCGGCACGCCAGGAAGCCTTGCGTCGTATTTACAGTTCCGCCCGGCAGGTGGAGCCCGACAAGCAGGGGCGCATCCTCCTGCCGGACGAATATTGTAAGCGCACGGACCTCACCGGCGAAGTCGTCTTCGTCGGCGTGAAGGGCCGTTTTGAAATTTGGAACGCGGCGAAATGGTCGATCGTCGCCGACAAGGAGCCGGAGCTGCTCTCCGAGGAAGCCCGGAAGGCGCTGGAGGCCCTGGGACTCTAAGCAAATGGGAAATTTCGACGCATGAGGGGACTGAGCCGATGAGCAAAGCCGGTCGCAAGTTTTTCTGCGGATTTTCCGCCACGAAAGACCCGAATGGCCAGCCCACCGGCGCCGCCGTCCTCAAACTCAAACCACGCAACGCTTATGAACTGCTTGGACTTCGAAGACCCGCTCGACCTGCTCTTGGAAAATTCTGAGCCCGCACCTGGCTGCATGGACTACCACGTTCCCGTCCTCGCCGAGGAGGTCGTCACTTTTTTGCGACCCGCCCCTGGCATTCTTTTCCTCGATGGCACCCTCGGCGGCGGGGGCCACACCGAGCGCCTGCTCCAGGCCGGCGCCCGAGTGATCGGGCTCGACCGCGATACGGACGCCCTCACCCATGCCGGCGAACGCCTCGCGCCCTTCGCCCATCGCCTCACCCTGCGACAGGCCAATTACGCCGACGCGGCAGAAGTGCTCGACTCGCTCGGCATCGAGACGGTCGGCGGCGCGCTCATCGACATTGGCGTGTCGTCCCATCAGCTCGACACGCCCGGGCGCGGCTTTTCGCTGATGCACGATGGCCCGCTCGACATGCGCATGGGCACCGACGTCCCGCTCACCGCCGCCGATCTCGTCAATGACGCCCCGCCGGAGGAACTCGTCCGCATTCTCCGCGAATACGGCGAGGAAAACTCCGCCGTGCGCATCGTTTCGCATCTGGTCAATCGCCGGCGCACGCACCGTTTCGAGACCACCGGCGACCTCGCCGAGGCCGTCTCGCAGGTCATTCCGCGCACCGGCCGCCGCCACCCCGCCACCCGCGTTTTCCAGGCCTTGCGCATCGCCGTGAACGACGAACTCGGCTCGCTCCACCGCGGCCTGGACGCCATCAGCGGCCGGCTGGCCCGGGGCGCGCGGTTCGGCGTCATCACCTTTCACTCGCTCGAGGACCGCATCGTGAAGCGTTACTTCAAGCACCGCAGCTCCGAATGGCTCGACCGCCCCGAGTGGCCCGAGCCCCGGCGCAATCCCGACCGCATCTTCCGGCTGCTCACCCCGCATCCGATCGACCCCACCGCGGAGGAGGTCGAAACCAATCCCCGCGCCCGCAGCGCGAAACTCCGCATCGTCGAGCACATCTAAACGCCATGAACGCCACGTTGAACCGACCCACTCGCACCAAGTCCCGCGCGATCAATTCGCTCCAGCTCTCGCGCGTCTTCGCCGTCGTGCTTCTCGCCCTGGTCACGGGCGGCGCCGGGCTGTGCTATGTCTCGCTCAAAAATACCCAGCATGCCCTCGGCGATCGCGTGCGCGACACCGAGCGCCAGCTCAAGGAATTCCGCGCCCGCAATCAGGACTATACCAGCCGCATTGAGAGCCTTTCCTCACGCATGGCCCTGCGCCGCAAGCTCGAATCCGGCTTCATCGCGATGGTTTCCGTGCCCGCCACCGCCATCGCCCGCCTTTCGCCGCCCTCCATCGCGACCGAGGATGGCGCCACGCGCACCGCCTCCGTCGTCAACCCGCTCATGCATCCGTGAGGTGGAACGCCCATACCCGCATCACTCTCGCGAGCGCGTTCATCGGGCTGCTATTCACGGGTTTTTCGTCGCGACTGATCTACATCGCCGTCGCGAAGCATGACGAGTATTCCACTCTCGCCGCCGAGAAGAATTCGACCCGCCAGCCGCTCTACGCCAAGCGCGGATTGATTTTCGACCGCAACGGCGAAGTCCTTGCCGAGAACGCGCCCATCCGCACCGCGATTGCCGACGGCACGCACATCAAGGATGCGCGGCAGACCGCAGAAATCGTCGCGCCGTTCCTCGAAATGAACGTCGGGGAACTCACCGCCAAGCTCGCCGCCGCCAAGGCCGACGGCACGAAATACATTGTGCTGCGCCATGACGTGCCCGCCGAGATCGGCTTCAAGACCGCGAAGGCGCTGGAAGCCTCCAAGCAGCGCGGCATTTACTCGAGAACGACAGCAAGCGCGTGCATCCCAACGGCGCGATGCTTTGCCACGTGATGGGTTTCCTCAACCACGAGCGCAAGGGCGTCCAGGGCATCGAGGCGGCGATGGACGATTACCTCAGCGGGCAGGACGGCTTCCGCTACATCGAGCGCGACCGCACCGGCCAGGAACTCGTCGTCTATCGCGGCCAGGAACGCGAGCCGCGCGACGGATTGAACGTCACCCTCACGATCGACATGGGCCTGCAATCCATCGTCGAGGACGAGCTCGACGCCGCCGTCAAGGAATACAAGCCCAAGACCGCCATCGCCATCATGGCGAACCCGAAGACCGGCGAGATCCTCGCCATGGCCAGCCGGCCGAATTACGAGCCCGATGCCCTCGGCGAGGCCCAGCCCGAGGACATGAAGAACCACGCCGTGATCGACATGTTCGAGCCCGGCTCCACGTTCAAGATCGTCGTCGCCTCCGCCGCGCTCAACGAAGGCCTCATTACGACGGAAACCCGCATCAACTGCGAAGGTGGCCATTTCGCCTACGCTGGAAAAATCCTCCGCGACCACCACGGCTACGGCCTGATGCCCGTCCACGACATCCTCATGAAGTCGTCGAACATCGGCTCCGCCAAGATGGGCCTGATGGAGGGCGAGCAGACCTTCTACGAATACATCAAGCGCTTCGGCTTCGGCGAACGCACCGGCGTCGAACTGCCCGGAGAAATCCGCGGCCTCGTTCCGCCGCCCTCCCGCTGGGACAAACTTTCCATCACGCGCATGCCCATGGGCCAGGCCCTCGCCGTCACGCCGCTGCAAACCGTGCAGGCCATGAGCGTGATCGCGAACGGCGGCAAACTCATCGCGCCGCACCTCGTCAAATCGCTCTCCGACAGCGGAGGAAAGGTCATCAAGGAATTCAAGCCCTCCGTCATCCGCGAGGTCATCAATTCCGAAACGGCCTCGATCGTCAGCAATGCGCTCATCGACGTCGTCAGCACCAAGGGCACGGCGATTCTCGCCTCGGTGCCCGGCTTCAAGGTCGCCGGCAAAACCGGAACCGCCCAAAAAGCGATGCCCGGTGGTGGTTACTACGAAAACAAATACGTCGCGTCGTTCTGCGGTTACATGCCCGCCGACGATCCCGCCTTCGTCTGCCTCGTGCTCGTCGATGATCCGCAGGTCGGCCCCGAAATGTATTACGGCGGCCTCGTCGCCGCGCCCGTCTTCTCGCGCATCGCCGAGCGCGCCGCCCGCTATCTCGATTTGCAACCCGTCATGAAAGCCGAACCGGTCACCCAAGTCGCCGCCAACCGTCCGCAGGACAAGGGAGACGCCGCCGACCAATGAGCTGGACCCTCGAAAAATTGCTCGAAAAAACCGGCTTTCCGCCGCCACCCGGCGCGTCCGCCGCGCGCATCGATGGCGTCTGCTACGACTCCCGCCGCGCCACGGCGGGCTCGTTGTTTTTCGCCCTGCCCGGGGCGCAGGCCGACGGCGCAAAGTTCGCGCAGGATGCCATTGCCCGAGGCGCGTCCGCCGTGCTTTCGGAAACGGTCATCCCCGATTGTCCCGTTCCACAGGCGCTCGTCACGAATGCCCGCCAGGCGATGGCCGATGTCGCCCGCACGTTTTACGGCGATCCGGCCGCGAGCCTCCGCGCGGTCGGCATCACCGGCACGAATGGCAAGACGACCACGGCCTTCCTCGTGAAGCACCTGCTCGACGCCGCGCATCTCCGCTGCGGCCTGCTCGGCACCATCCGCTACGTGATTGGCGAGGAATCCCTCCCCGCCGCCCGCACCACGCCGGAATCCGCCGACGTTTACGAGCTCTTCGCGAAAATGCGCGATGCCGGCAGCCGCGCCGTCGCCATGGAAGTCTCCAGCCACGCCCTCGCGCAGCACCGCGTGCGCGGCGTCGAGTGGGATGCCGCGGTGTTCACGAATCTGACGCAGGACCATCTCGACTACCACAAGACGATGGACGCCTACTTCGACGCGAAGGCCTCGCTCTTCGAGACGATGTATCACCAGACCGGCAAGCGCGGCAAAGGCGTCATCAATCTCGACGACCGCTACGGCGTCCGCCTCATCGAACGCCTGCCGAAGCCCGCGAAACCGCTTACCTACGGCCTCGGCGTCCGCGCCGACTTCCGCGCCATCGACGCGACGTTCGACGTCCACGGCACGAAATACAAACTCGAGGCCAGGGGCCGCCAATATCTCGTGCGCCTGCCGCTCATCGGCCGTTTCAACGTTTACAACTCGCTCGCGGCCCTCGCCACCGCCTCCGCCCTCGGGCTCGAACTCCGCGCCGCCGTGCAGGCCATGGCCAGCGCCCCGCAGGTGCCCGGCCGCCTCGAGCGCGTGCCCGCCCGCCGCAATTTTGCCGTTTATGTTGACTATGCTCATACGGACGATGCCTTAACCAACGTCCTGAGCACGCTTCGCGACCTCGGTCCCCGTCGCCTCCTCGTCGTCTTCGGCTGCGGCGGCGATCGGGACCGCGCGAAGCGCCCTTTGATGGCTCGCGCCGCCGAGCAACTTGCGGACTACGCGATTGTCACGTCCGACAATCCCCGCACCGAGGATCCCGAGGCGATCCTCGCCGACATCCGCAAGGGCCTGCGCGGCTCCGCCCACGAAACCATCGTGGACCGCCGCGAGGCCATCTATCGCGCCGTCGAACTGGCCGAGGAAGGCGACATCGTGCTCATCGCCGGCAAGGGCCACGAGACCTATCAGGAAGTCCACGGCCAGCGCACGCCGTTCGACGACGTCTCCGTCGCGCGAAACGCCATTGCGGCCAAACCCATCGACATCGAGGAATAAGCATGGACCCGCTCCCGCTGTCCGAAATTGCCGAACTCTGCGGCGGCCAGCTCACCGGCGATGGTGACGTGGAAGTTTCGCGCCTTTCGAAGGACACGCGCGCCATCCAGCCCGGCGATCTTTACCTCGCCCTCCGCGGTGGCAACTTCGACGGCAATGCCTTCGTCACCGCCGCCGCCGAGAAAGGCGCCGTCGCCGCCATCGTCGATCGCGACACCACCGCTCCCGCCGGCTACCCCCTCATCCGCGTGGCCGACAGCCAGACCGCCCTGCAAGCCCTCGCCGCCGCCTGGCGCGATCGACTCAGCCTGCGCGTCGTCGGCATCACCGGCAGCAGCGGCAAGACGAGCACAAAGGAATTCACCGCCGCCGTGCTCGCCGCGCGCTTTCCCGTCACCAAGACGCAGGGCAACCTCAACAACCACTTCGGCCTCCCGCTCACGATCCTCAGCGCCCGCCAATCCGACCAGGCCGCCGTCTGGGAAATGGGCATGAACCACCCCGGCGAGATCGCCCCGCTCGCCGCCCTCGCGCGTCCCGACGCCGCCATCATCACGAACATCGGCGTCAGCCACATCGAATTTTTCGAGAATCGCGACGGCATTGCCGCCGAGAAGGCCGAGCTCATCCGCGCCGTTCATCGCGACGGCGCCATCATCATTCCCGCCGAGGACGATTACGCCGACTTTCTCGCCGAACGCGCGAAAGGCCGCCAGGTCATCCGCTGCGGTCTCGGCGCCGATGCCCAGGTTCGCGCCGATTCCATCAAGCTCGCCGCCGGCAGCGCCACGTTCGCCGTCCACGCCTTCGGCGAATCCGCCGCAGCCGAACTCCCCGCCACCGGCGAGCACATGGTCCGCAATGCCCTGCTCGCCATTGCCTCCGGCCTCGACTTCGGCCTCTCGCTCGACGAATGCGTCGCCGGCCTCGCGAATGCGCGTCTCACCGGCGGCCGCCTCGAGCAAAAGACGATCCGCGGCGTGCGCTTCCTCGACGACACCTACAACGCGAATCCCGATTCCGTCGAAGCGGCCCTCAAGACGCTCGCCGCCGTTCCGGCCGCCGGCCGCCGCATCGCCGTCCTCGGCCGCATGGGGGAGCTCGGCAGCCACGCTCTCGCCGGCTACGAACGCGTCGGTCGCGCCGCCGCGCACGCCGTCGGCACGCTCGTCGCCGTCGGTCCGGAGACCACCCCGCTCAGTGATGCCGCTCGCTCCGAGGGGCTCACCGACCTCTACCAGACGCCAGACGCCACCGCGGCGGCTCGCGTCCTGCGCGAGATCACCCGCGAGGGCGACCTCGTCCTCGTCAAAGGCAGCCGCTCGGCCCGCATGGAACAAGTGATCGGAGAATTCTAATGCTCTACTACCTCTACGAACTCAGCGAATGGCTGCCCAAGCACGGGATCGACAACGATTTCGTGAAGGCGCTCAACGTTTTTCATTACATCACGTTCCGCGCGATCAGCGCCGCCGTCACCGCTTTCCTGCTCTGCCTCATCTTCGGCAACCGCGTCATCCGCAAGCTCATCTCGCTCAAGTTCGGCCAACCCATTCGCACCGCCGAGGAAGTGAACAAGCTGTTCGAACTCCACGGCGCGAAAAAAGGCACTCCGACAATGGGCGGAGTGCTCATCCTCGGCGCGGTCCTCATTTCCTCGCTGCTCTGGGCCCAACCGACGAATGGCTTCGTCTGGCTGGTCCTCATCTCGACGGTCTTCCTCGGCGGCATCGGCTTCTACGACGACTGGCTCAAGGTCGCGAAAAAAAGCTCCGACGGCATCAGCAGCCGCTTGAAGTTTCTCCTCCAATGCGTGCTCGCCGCCGGCTTCACGCTCTACTTCTGGCACGATCACGATCTCTGGATTCAAGCCCAGGCGCTCTACGTTCCGTTCTTCAAGGATCCCGTCGTGATGAACCTCGGCTTCTTCGCCTTCGTGCTCTATCTGCTCGTCATCGTCGGCACGTCGAATGCGGTGAATCTCACCGACGGCCTCGACGGCCTCGCCGCCGGCTGCAGCACTACCGTCGCCGCCACCTACGGCATGCTCGCCTACGTCGCCGCCACCGCTCCGGCCGCCAAATACCTGCAAATCCCCGCCGTCCCCGAGGCCGGCGAGCTCACCGTCCTCTGCCTCGCCCTCGCCGGCGCGTGCCTCGGTTTCCTCTGGTGGAATTGCCACCCCGCCCGCGTGTTCATGGGCGACACCGGTTCCCTCGCCATCGGCGGCATGCTCGGCGCGGTCGCCATTTGCACGAAACAGGAACTGCTCCTCGTCATCGTCGGCGGCGTGTTCGTCATCGAGGCCATGTCCGTCATCCTCCAGGTCGCCAGCTTCAAGCTCACCGGCAAGCGCATCATCCGCATGTCGCCCATTCACCATCACTTCGAACTCAGCGGCTGGAAGGAGAGCACGGTCATCGTCCGCTTCTGGATCATGTCCATCCTCTTCGCCCTCCTTGGCCTCGCCACCCTCAAGCTCCGATGATCTACAGCGGAAAATCTGCCATCGTTCTCGGTCTTGGCCACAGCGGCGAAGCCGCCGCCGCCCTGCTCAAGGAGGAAGGCGCCACCGTCACCGTCGCCGACAGCAGCGACAATCCCAGCGTGCGCGAAAAGGCCGCCTGGCTCGAGACGACCGGCATTCACGTCCTCCTCGGCGCGGAGGCGGACACCGATCCCGCCACCTACGACATCTGCGTCCTCAGCCCCGGCATCGATCCCATCGTCCCGCTCGTGCGCAACGTCGTCGCGAAGGAAATTCCCATCATCGGCGAGCTGGAACTCGCCTTCCAGGAATGCACCTGCCCCTGCGTCGCCATCACCGGCACGAACGGCAAGACCACCACCACCGAGCTGACCACCGCCATGCTCCTCGGCTGCGGCGTGCGCACGATGGCCAGCGGCAACATCGGTCTACCCTTCGCCACCGCGGTGCGCCAGAGCCACCAACTCGATGTCATGGTGCTCGAGACAAGTTCCTTCCAGCTCGAGACGATCGAGCAATTCCGCCCGCACGTCGCCGTGTGGCTGAACCTCAGTGCGAACCACCTCGACCGCTACCGCGACGTCGAGGAATACCGCACCGCCAAGCTCCGAATCTTCGAGCAGCAGACCCCCGACGACTTCGCCGTTGTCAACGCGCGCGACGCCCTTCCGCCTCTCGTCGCGCGCAAGCTCACCTTCAGCGCCTACACCAACGACGCCGATTTCACGCTCGTCGGCAGCGTCATCCATTTCCGCGGCACGCCCGTTGTCGACCAGGCGAAGACGAAGCTCCCCGGCATCCACAACGCCGAGAACCTCATGGCCGCCCTCGCCATCGGCCATGCGCTCGGCGTCGATTTCGACCTCATGGCCGCCGCGGTGCTCGACTACACCGCGCCCGCGCACCGCTGCGAATTCGTTCGCGACCTCGACGGCGTCCGCTGGATCAACGACTCCAAGGCCACGAACCTCGACGCGATGGAAAAGGCCATCCTCTCCCAGGATCGCCCGCTAGTCCTCATCGCCGGCGGCAAGGACAAGGGCTTCGAGTTCGACGACATCGCCCCGCTCGTGAAGGAACGCGTTCGCTCGACCGTTCTCATCGGCGAGATGAAGGACCGCATCGCCGCCTCGTGGGCGGACACGCCCAGTCAAAAAGCCGCCACGCTCGAAGAAGCCGTCGCCCTCGCCCGCGCCGTCGCGCAGCCCGGCGACACCGTTCTCTTCAGCCCCGGCACCTCTTCCTTCGACATGTTCCGCAACTACGGAGAACGCGGAAACCAATTCAAAAACGCCGTCAACGCCCTGACCTGAAACCCGAGAAAACCCGAACCGAGAAAACGCCCATGAAAATCCGCCTGCCATCCCGCAAGCCCATGCCCGCCATGAATCGGCCGCCGAAGCTCAAGCTGAAAGCCAGCGTGGCCCGCGCGCGCCGCGCGCCGATCGTCGAAGACGAGGACGATTTCCTCGACGAGCCCGAGCCGAACATGAAGCTCTCACACGCGTTCGTCGTCGTGCTCGTGCTCCACGTCATCGCCGTCGCCGGCGTCTTCGCGTTCAACTCGATCAAGGCCCGCCAGGCCGACGTCTTCTCGGCAATCAAGGACGACGCCAAGGCCAGCACGCCCGCCCTCGCCCAAAGTGCGAACGAAACTCCAACGACTCCGCCTGACGCCTCCTCCGATCCCTCCAACGGCGGCGGCGCGATGCAGCCCTCCGGCGACTCCTCCGCCCCGGCCACGACGACCGCCACCGCGACGCCGACCCCGGCTCCAACGGCGCCCGCGGGCACAAAGACGCACGAAATGCAGCCCGGCGACACGCTCACCAAGGTCGCCACGGAATACGGTGTCACCGTCGCGGCTCTCGAGCAGGCGAACAACATCACGGATCCGAAGAAAATCCGCGCCGGCGCCGTGCTTACGATTCCCGCCGGCGGCACCGCCGCCCCCGTGCCGGTTGCGCCCGTTCCGCAGCCCGCCGCCCCGACCGCGACGCCCACGGCCGAGACCATCGCCGCCGCCGCCAAAATCAAGGATTCAGGGCAGGTTTACACCGTCGCGAAAGGCGACAACCCCGTCCGCATCGCGAAGAAATTGAAGGTGCCCTACGCCGACCTCATGGCGCTCAACGGCAACCCCGATCCGCGCAAACTTCAGATCGGACAAAAACTCAAAATTCCCGCTTCCACGAAATAACCGCCCGCCGCGTTGAAGACGTTCACCGCCATTCTGCAGCGTCACGCCATTCACATTCTCCTGCTCGTCATCGCCTGGTTGGTGACGTTGGGGATCGTGATGCTGTTCAGCACGAGCGCGTTCGCCAAGGACGCGCACGGCGACGTCTATTATTTCGTAAAGCGCCAGTGCTTCTGGCTCGGGATCGGCCTCGCGGCCTGCACGCTCGGCGCACTCGTCGATTATCACTTCTGGCAAAGGTGGTGGTGGGTGCTGTTCGCCGGCGCACTCGTCACGCTCGCGCTCTGCTTCGCACCGCACATCGGCCTCAAGATCAATGGCTCCCGCCGCTGGATCGGCCTCGGCTTCGCGAACTTCCAACCCAGCGAATGCGCAAAGATCGCCGCCGTGCTCTTCCTCGCGTGGTGGTATGAACGCTTCGCCCCGCGCACGCGGGAATTTTTCTTCGGCTTCGTTTTTCCGATCGCGATCATCGGCGTGCTGCTCTCACTCATCGTCGTCGAGGTCGATCTCGGCGCCACCGCGCTCATCGGCGCGGCGATGGTTGCAACGATGTTCGTGGCCGGCGCCAGCATGCGCTACCTCGGCACCTGCGCGCTGGCCGGCCTGGCCGGCGTCATCTTCGTCGCCACGAAGATTCCCGAGCGCATGCAGCGCTTCCTCGCCTTCCTCCATCCCGAGCAATACCGCCTCACCGAGGGCCTCCAGCAATGGCAGGCACTCATCGCCATCGGCTCCGGCGGCGTGGACGGCCTCGGTCTCGGCAACGGCCGCCAAAAAATGCTCTACCTGCCTGAGGCACACACCGACTTCATCTTTCCAATGATCGGCGAGGAACTCGGTCTCATCTTCACGCTCCTCATCGTCGCCAGCTACATCGTGATCTGCGTCTGCGGCTACACGATCGCCATGAACGCGAAGGACCGCTTCGGCATGCTGCTCGGCTTCGGCTTCATCACCACGATCCTGCTCCAGGCCGCCGTGAACATCGGCATGACAACTTCGCTCCTGCCGAACAAGGGCATGCCTCTCCCCTTCATCAGCTTCGGCGGCTCGAATCTCATGATCTGCCTTTTCATGATCGGCGTGCTCATCAACATCCACCGCCACGGACATCCCGTCATGGCGCCCATCGGCCGCGTGCGGCTCGCCGCGAGGGTGACACCGCGCATCTAGCGGACTACCATTCCTGGTTATGCGTGTTGTCATTGCTTGCGGCGGAACCGGAGGGCACCTTTTCCCGGGCCTCGCCGTCGCCCAGACCCTCAAGGAGCGCGGTCACGAGATTCTCCTGCTCGTTTCGGAAAAAGCCATCGACGCCCAGGCGCTCAAGGCTCATCCCGACTTCCGTTCCGAAAAACTGCCATCCGTCGGCCTCCCGTCGCTCCTCTCGCCGGCCCTGATCCGATTCATCTCCCGCACCTGGGAAAGCATGGGCGAGTGCAAGCAGATCTACCGAAAATTCCGGCCCGACGCCGTGCTCGGCATGGGCGGCTTCACATCGACGGCTCCGCTCCTCGCCGGTCGGCTCGCAAAAATTCCGACCTTCATCCACGAGTCGAATTCCATCCCCGGCAAGGCCAACAAACTCGCCTCGCGTTTCGTCGATCATGTCCTCCTCGGCTTCCAGGCCTGCGAGCGCTTCTTCCCCGGCAAGAAATGCTCCGTCGTGGGCACGCCCGTGCGGAAGGACCTCGGCGAACGCATTCCCCGCGAAGAAGCCCTCGCCATTTTCCAGCTCGACCCCGCGCTCCGCACGCTCCTCGTCATGGGCGGCAGCCAGGGCGCGGCCGGCATCAACCAGCTCCTCTACAAGGCCGCCCCGCTTCTGCGCGACGCCAAGGTCCAGATCATCCACCTCACCGGCGAACGTGAGGACCGACTCGCCGCCGCGAATTACCTCCGCGAGCAAGTCCCCGCCTACGTCGCGCCGTTTCACCACCGCATGCAGGAAGTCTATTCCGCCGCCGACCTCGTCGTCTCCCGCGCCGGCGCGGCGAGCCTGAGCGAACTCGCCCGCTTCGGCCTGCCCTCGATCCTCGTGCCCTACCCGCACGCCGCCGAGAACCACCAGGAAATCAACGCCGACATCTTCGTGGAAGCCGGCGCCGCCGAGAAATTCCTCGAGTCGAACACCAGCCCCGACGCCCTCGCCCGCCGCATCGCGGAACTCCTCACCGACAACACCGCCCGCGAGCACATGGCCGCCGCAGCCCTCGCCGCCGCGCCCGCTGACTCCGCCGCCAAGGTCGCCGACGTCATCGAGCAAACCGTCCGCGCCAAATCCACCGCGTAAAATCTCGCACTCCGTGCTGATCCCGAACCTCACCGAAATCCTCACCGGCCCGCCGGCGCGCGTTCATTTGATCGGCGTCGCCGGCTCCGGCATGAGCGGCATCGCCGCGCTCGCGCTCGCCCTCGGCCATCGCGTGAGCGGTTCGGACAAGTCGCACACCGTCGAGCTCGACCGCCTTAAAAAGAAGGGCCTCGACTTCTACGGTCCGCACCGCGCCGAGGAGGTCAATGACGCCGACCTCGTCATCTATTCGTCCGCCATCAAGGCCGGCAATCCTGCCTTCGACGCGGCCCTCGCGCTCGGCAAGCCAATGGTGCGCCGCGCCGACGCCCTCGCCGCCATCATGGCCGCGAAGAAAGGCATCGTCGTCTGCGGCATGCACGGAAAGACGACCACGTCGTCGATGGCGGCGCACGTCCTGCGCAGTTGCGGCTTCAAACCCTCGCACTACGTCGGCGCGGAAATTCCCATCCTCGGCACGAACGCCCGCTGGGATTCCGAAGGCGAATTCTTCGTCGCGGAAGGTGACGAGAGCGACGGCACGCTCATCAATTACCATCCGGAGCACGCCATCGTGCTGAACATCGAGCCCGAGCACCTCGACTTCTACAAGGACCTGGCCGCCATCGACGCCGTCTATGCAAAGCTCATCGGCCAGACGCGCGGAAAAGTCATCTACTGCGCCGATGACGCCGGCGCCACACGCGTTTGCGCCAGCCATCCGGGCGCCGTGGGTTACGGCCGCACCGAGGTCGCCCGCTATCGCCACACCGACCTGCGCGTCGCCAATTTCCAATCGCATTTCGGCGTCCTCCGCGACGGCCAGGACCTCGGCGACATCGAGCTGAACGTCCCCGGCGCCCACAACGCCAGCAACGCCCTCGCCGTCATCGCGCTCGCCCTCGAGCTCGGCGCGCCCTTCCAGCAAATCGCCGACGCGCTCAAGGTCTTTCGCGGCGCCCGCCGGCGCTTCGAGATCAAATACCAGACCGCGCGCAACATCGTCATCGACGACTATGGTCATCACCCGACGGAAATTGCCGCGACCCTTGCCACCGCCCGCACCGGCGGCTGGAAACGCACGCTCGTGATGTTCCAGCCGCATCGCTACTCGCGCACGCTGGCGCTCAAGGAGGAATTCGGCCGCGCCTTCACCGACGCCGATGCCGTCTTCATCGCCGACGTCTATCCCGCCAGCGAAAAGCCCATTCCCGGCGTCTCCGGCCTCACGCTCATCGAGGCGCTCGAGCGCAACGGCCACCCGTTTGCGCGCTTTCAGGCCGAAGTGCCAAAGCTGCCGTGGGAACTTGGTCCGGAGATTCAGGACGGCGACCTCATCATGAGCCTCGGCGCGGGCAACATCCACGAATGCGGCCGCCAGCTAACTGCCGATCTCACGCTGCGCGACACGCTCCAGGAAATTCTCGGCCCCGGCGCCATCCGCCTTTACGAGCCGCTCTCCCGCCACACCACGCTCCGCGTCGGCGGCCCCGCGCAATTCTGGGTCGAGCCCGAGACCGAGGAAGGCTTTGCCGAGCTTGTCCGCTACTGCTTCGACGAGGATGTGCCGTTCATGGTCATGGGCCGCGGCTCGAATTTGCTCGTCCGCGACGGCGGCATTCCCGGCGTGGTCGCGTATCTCGCGAAAGGCGAATTCGCGCGCCAGCAGGTCGTCGGCGAGGAAATTCACGCCGGCGTCGGCGCGCGCCTCAAGCAGCTCGCCGCCACCGCGAAGAACGCCGGCATCGGCGGCATGGAGTGGATGGACGGCATTCCCGGCAACCTTGGCGGCAGCCTGCGCATGAACGCCGGCGCGATGGGCGCGGAAATGTTCGACCACGTCGTCCGCGTCCGCTTCTGCGACCAGGACGGCAACATTTTCACCCGCACGCCGGCCGAGATGGACGTCCAGTATCGCAGCGTCCCCACGCTCCAGAAAAACTTCGCGCTTTCGGCCGTTCTGCGCGGCCAGCCCGCGCCCGCCGAGGAAATCGAGCGCCGTCTCAACGCGTCCGAAACCAAACGCCGCGAAACCCAGCCCGTCGCCGCGAGCGCCGGTTGCATTTTCAAGAACCCCGCCGAGATTCCCGCCGGCAAATTGATCGACGAACTCGGCTTCAAGAATTTCACTGTCGGCAAGGCCCGCGTCTCCGAGGTGCACGGCAACTTTCTCGTCAACGACGGCGGAGCCACCGCCGAGGAAATGCTGACGCTCATCGAGGAAATCAAAACCGCCGCCATGCGCGAGCGCGGCATCGACCTCCACACCGAGGTGCAAATCGTCGGAAAGGACGCCTAATGGACTCTCTCAAAAATCAAAACATCGCCGTTCTCAAGGGCGGCCCGGGCGCCGAGCGCGCCGTCTCGTTGAACTCCGCCGCCGCCGTCGCCAATGCCCTGCGCTCCCTCGGCGCGAACGTCACCGAGATCGACGTCCACGACGAGCACTTCGTCATTCCCGAGGGCACCGCGCTCGCGTTCAACATCATCCACGGCACCTTTGGCGAGGACGGCCAGCTCCAGTTGATCCTCGACGCGCGCGGCATTCCCTACACCGGCGAAGGCGAAGTCGGCAGCCGTCTCGCGTTCGACAAGATCGCGAGCAAGGAACGCTTCGAGGCCGCCGGCGTGCCGACCGCGAAATGGGAGATCGTCGAGAAGGGCGACGCGCCCTCGCTGCCGCTCCCGTTCGTCGTGAAACCGCCCCGCGAGGGTTCCAGCGTCGGCGTGCATATCGTCGAAGACACCATTGCGCTCGACGCCGCGCTCGAGGATTGCTTCGCCCGCGATCACGACGTCCTCATCGAGGAATTCATCCAGGGCAAGGAACTCACCGTCGGCATCGTCGGCGACGAGGCGTTCCCCATCGTCGAGATTGTACCAAAGGTCGATTTCTACAGTTACGAGAACAAATACACGAAGGGGGCGTCCGACTATTACTGCCCTGCGCGCCTCGACGCCGCGACCACGCAGGCGGTCCAGGCCGCCGCCCTCGCCGCGCACCGCTCGCTCGGACTCGAGGTCTATTCCCGCGTGGACGTTCTCCTCGACGCGGCCGGCAATCCTTACGTCCTCGAAGTCAACACCATCCCGGGCATGACCGAGACAAGCCTGCTGCCAAAGGGCGCCGCCGCCGTCGGCGTGAGCTTTGCGGAATTGTGCGAACGCATCGCCCTCCTCTCGCTCCGAAAAGGAGGACCGCCCGCATGAAGCGCCGCGCCGAAGTTCCTCTCCCCCGCAATCGCCGCGCACCGGCCCGTTCGTCGCGCGCCCAGTTGCTCGACGTGCGCGTGCGGCAGTCCACCGCGCGCCGCCAGCGCAAGAGCCGCGTCTTCGGGATTGTCTTCGGCGTGCTGCTCTGGGTGGGCATCGCGGCCGGCGCGGTCTATGGCTTCCGCGAAATCACGAACCGCTTCTTCCTGCAAAATCCGGAATACAACCTGCGCGTCGTGGACGCCCAGCTCGACGATCTCATGTCGAAGGACGACGCGCTGCGCGTCTCCGGCCTTACGCTCGGCACGAATATCTTCCGCCTCGACCTCGCCGCGGCCGAGCAGGCCTTTCGCCGGATCGACCAGGTCAATACCATCACGATCCAGCGCGACTGGCCCGACACCGTGCGGATCATGGTCACCAAACGCGTCCCCGTCGCCTGGCTCGCGAAGGCCGGCGACAATTTCTCCACCGATCGCGCGTTGCTGCTCGACGCGGGCGGCGGCGCGTTCAGGCCCTATCGCGTGGAGCCCGAATACTGGCGTCTGCCCGTCATTCTCGCGCCCGATCCCGCGCTCATCCAGCAGGGCGACATCCTCGCCGCCGCCGATTTGAAATCCGCGCTCGATCTTCTCGCCGCCCGCGCGGAGCGTCCAACCTCCCTGCTCGCAATTCGCTCCATCGACATCTCGAAGGCCTACGCGCTCGAAGTCATCGACGCCAACAAGGCCAGACTCATCTTCTCCCCGGAAAATCCCGGCATCCAAATCGATCGGGTGCAGAAACTCCTCGAAAATTGCCGGGAAACCGGCCGCCAGCTCGACACCGTGAATCTCATTCCCAAAAAATACACTCCGGTCCGCTTCATGCTCGTCTCGTTGCAGGACGACGCGGAAAAACCCGCGGCCGACGCAAAGCCCAATCGAAAGCTCAAAAACTAAATGGCCAAGGATCGTCTGCTCGTAGGCTTGGAAATCGGCACCTTCAAGGTCTGCGCCGTCGTCGCGGAATCCCGGCCCGACGGCTCGCTGCGCATCCTCGGCGTGGGCGAGTCGAAATCCGTCGGCATCCGCAAGGGCGAGATCGTCGATTTCAACAACGCCATCCAATGCGTGCGCGACGCCATCGCCGACGCCGAGGAGAAGGCCGACGCCGAGATCGAGAGCGTGTGGGTCGCCGTGACCGGCGCGCACATCCAGAGCCTCAACCATCGCGGCGCGACCACCATTCCCGAGGATCGCGGTGAGATCGACGACGAGGACATCCGCGACGTCGAGGCCGCCGCGAAGGAAGTCAACATCCCAGACCAAAACTGGTTCATCCACACGATCACGCAGCACTACTACGTGGACAACCAGGAAGGCGTCGTGAACCCCATCGGCATGGTCGGCCACAAGCTCGAGGCGGATTTCCACATCGTCCACGGCGTGAAGACGCGCATCCAGAATACACTGCGTTGCGTGAAGGAGGCCAACGTCGCCGCCGAGGAGGTCGTCATCAACTCCGTCGCGTCCGCCCAGGTCGTGCTCGACCAGCACCAGAAGGACCTCGGCGCCATCGTCCTCGACATCGGCGGCGGCACGACGGACTACATCGTTTATATCGATGGCGCCGTGCAGCACAGCGGCGTGCTTGCCATCGGCGGCGACCACATCACGAACGACATCTCGATCGGCCTCCGCATTCCCATCGCCCGCGCCGAGCGGTTGAAGACCGAGGAAGGCAGCGCGAATCCCGACGAAGCCCAGCCCGGCGACACGATCATCCTCAAGAACGACTCCGGCTTCTCCGGCTGCGAAATCGAGCGCTCGAACCTCAACCGCATCATCTACGCCCGCGTCCGCGAGCTCTTCGAGCTGGTGCGGCGCGACATCGCCGCGCATTGCGATCTCGATCTCGTCCGCGCCGGCGTGATGCTCACCGGCGGCTGCAGCCGGCTGCGCGGCATTCAGCAGGTCGCCGCCGAGGTCTTCGACCAGCCCGTGCATTCCGTCGCCGCGCAGGAGGTCACCGGCCCGACGTCCGTCTTCCAAAATCCGCAATACGCGACCGCCATCGGCGTCGTGAAATACGCCCAGCTCATGCAGATCGAGGAGGAACCCGCCTCGCTCTTCAAAAAAATCGGCAGCATCTTCCGCCGCCGCGCCAATGCCTGACGCCATGCTCGAAATCCCGCGCACCCTGCTCACCGAACCGAACGCCGCCCCGCCACGTATCCTCGTCGTCGGCGTGGGTAATGCCGGGGTTTCGCTCATCGACCGCGTCACGCTCGCGGGCCTCGGCGCCATGCTCGATCTCGTCGCGATTAATACCGACGGCGTCTCGCTCAGCGGCTCGGTCGCGGAGCACAAAATTCTGATCGGCGCCCAGACCGCGCGCGGTCTCGGGACCGGCGGCGATCCCGAAGTTGGCGCCGCCTCCGCGGAAGAAACCGAGGCGGAAATCGCCACGGCGCTCGAAGGTGCAGCCATCGTCATCGTCTGCGCAGGGCTTGGCGGCGGCGTGGGCAGCGGTGCGGCCCCCGTCGTGGTCGAGCTGGCGAAGAATGGTGGCGCGCTCGTCGTCGTCCTCGCAACGCTGCCGTTCGGCTTTGAAGGCCGACGCCGCGTCCAGCAGGCGGCCGACGCCCAGGTCGAACTCGCTAAACATGCCGACGCGTTCATCACCTTCGAGAACGATCGCATGGCGGAACTTGCCGAGCCGCTCGCCGGCGTCCATGAGACCTTCGCAACGTCCGACGAAATCCTCGCCCAGACGATCGGCGCGATTGCCCGCCTTGCCACGATGCCGGGACCGATCCGCGTGACCCCGGCCGATTTGCTGGCCGTGTTCCGCCAATCCGGCGCCTCGACGATCTTCGGCTGGGCCGACGCCACCGGGAACAATCGCGCCCACGAGGCCGTCGAGCGCGCCTTGAAATCGCCGATGCTCGCCCGCGGAAAATCCCTCGTCGATGCGCGCGCGACGCTCGTCCACATCGCGGCGCCGACCGATCTCCGGCTGGCCGAAATCCGCGCGATCATGGAAGTCGTCGGTCGACACACCGACGGGCATCTCCATCTCGGCGTCGGTCTCGATCCCGACCTCACCTCGTTGTCGGTCTCCCTGCTGGCGACTTCCGGCGGCGCCGCTCCCGTGCGCGCGACGCGCTCCGCCCCAGCCCGCCACCAACCGGCGCCATCGCCCGCCGTCGAAATCATGGAGGCCGCTCCGGAAGCGGCCGAACCCGAGCCCGCCGTCCCCGCGAATGCGAGCGAGCTTTTCGACACGAGCCCCTACGCCGTCGCGAAGACCGTGGGCGCGAAGAAGGCCGCCAAGCCCGAGCAAAAAACGCTCAGCCTCGATCCCGTCGCCCGAGGCCGCTTCGAGAAAAGCGAGCCCACCATTGTCGGCGGCGAGGACCTTGACGTGCCGACCTTCCTTCGCCAGAAGATCAAGCTCCGTTAGTCATGAATCACACCCTTAAAAAACTTCTCGTCGAGTTCATCGGCACATTCTTCCTCGTGCTGACGGTCGGACTCACCGCGCTGAAAACTCCCGAAGGCGTGATTCCGCCCATCGCCATCGGCGCCATTCTCATGACGATGGTTTACGCCGGCGGTTACATTTCCGGCGGGCAATACAACCCCGCAGTCACCTTTGGCGTGTTCGTGCGCGGCGCGATGAGCGTGGCGGACTCGGCCCTCTACATTGTTGCCCAGCTCCTGGCAGGCCTCGCCGCCGCGGGCGTGGCGTCCTTTCTCAAAGGCGGCGCTCAGGTTGCGCCGGTCGCCGGATCGCTCGCCCCCATCTTCGTCGCGGAATTTCTCTTCACCTTTGCGTTGGTCTGGGTCGTTTTGAACGTCGCTACGGCCGAGGGCACGAAGGGACATTCGTTTTACGGCCTGGCAATTGGCTTCACCGTGCTGGCGGGCGCCTTTGCCGTCGGCCCGATTTCCGGCGGCGCGTTCAATCCCGCGGTCGTGCTCGGTGCCACGTTACTCGGCTTGATCAATCCCGCCTCCGTCTGGATTTACATCGCGGCGAATCTCGCGGGCGGCGCGGTCGCCGGCCTTGCCTTTCGCGCGGTGGATCAGGGGAAGGCCTAGCGCCGCCTTTTCTCCTCGCCGGACAGACCGTCCAACCGGGCTTTGCCGGCCATGATTTTCCCGTGCCCTTCGGATGGTGCGTGGTAAATTCATTCCGTCCTTATGCGCCCCGATAAGTTCACCCAAAAGATGCAGGAGGCGTTCAATAGCGCCCTCGACCTCGCCTCGAAACGCAACCAGTCCGAGATCAGCAACGAGCATTTCCTGCTCGCGCTCCTCGATCAATCCGACGGCCTCGCCACACCGATCCTCCAAAAAATCGGCGCCAGTCCCGCGGCGATCCGCGCCGAGCTGGAGGCCGCGATCTCCCGCCGCTCGACGGTCCACGGCGCCGCCACGCCACAGCTCGGCAACGATCTCCGCAAGACCATCGACGCCGCCGAGGCCGAGATGGGCAAGCTCAAGGACGAATACCTCTCCGCCGAGCATTACCTCCTCGCCCTTCTCGATACGAAGGACGCCGCCGCGCAGATCCTGAAGAAAGCCGGTGTCACCCGCGACACGCTCATGAAGGCGCTCGTCGAGGTGCGCGGCAGCCAGCGCGTGACCGACCAGAATCCCGAGGGCAAATACCAGACGCTCGAAAAATATGGCCGCGACCTCACCGAGCTCGCGCGCAAGGGCAAGATCGATCCCGTGATCGGCCGCGACGAGGAGATCCGCCGCACGATGCAGGTCCTCTCACGCCGCACGAAGAACAATCCCGTCCTCATCGGCGAACCCGGCGTCGGCAAGACCGCCATCGTCGAGGGTCTCGCCCGGCGCATCGTCGCCGGCGACGTGCCGGAGTCCGTAAAGAACAAGCGCATCGTCGCGATGGACATCGGCTCCATGGTGGCCGGCGCGAAGTTCCGCGGCGAGTTCGAGGATCGCTTGAAAGCCTTCCTCAAGGAAGTCACTGACAGCGCGGGCGAGATCATTCTCTTCATCGACGAGCTCCACACCATCGTCGGCGCCGGCGCGGCCGAGGGTTCGATGGACGCGAGCAATATGCTGAAGCCCCAGCTTGCCCGCGGCGAGCTCCGCACGATCGGCGCGACCACGCTCGACGAATACCGCAAATACATCGAGAAGGACGCCGCCCTCGAGCGCCGCTTCCAACCCGTGATGGTGAACGAGCCCTCCGTGCAGGACACGATCGCCATTCTTCGCGGCCTCAAGGAACGCTACGAAGTTCACCACGGCGTGCGCATTCAGGATTCCGCCATCGTCGCGGCCGCGGTCCTTAGCGACCGCTACATCAGCGACCGCTTCCTGCCCGACAAGGCCGTCGATCTCATCGACGAAGCCGCCTCGCGCCTCAAGATCGAGCTCGACTCCATGCCGACCGAAATCGACCAGCTCGAGCGCCAGGTTATGCAGCTCGAAATGGAGCGCCAGGCCCTCAAAAAGGAAAAGGACGCCGCCAGCAAGGAACGCCTCGCCAAGCTCGAAAAGGAACTCGCCGACATCCGCGAAAACGCCGACCGCCTCAAGGCCCAGTGGCAAAAGGAAAAAGAGGAAATCGGCAAAACCCAAAAGCTCGCCGAGCAAATCGAAGCCCTCAAAACCGAGCTCGAGCAGGCCCAGCGCCGCGGCGACCTCCATCGCGCCTCGGAAATCCAATACGGCAAGCTTCCCGAACTCCAGCGCCAGCTCGACGATTCAATCCAAAATCCAAAATCCGAAATCCAAAATCTGTTGACCGAGGAAGTCACCGAGGAAGACATCGCCAAGGTCGTTGCCACCTGGACCGGCATCCCCGTTTCGCGCCTCCAGGAAGGCGAACGGGCCAAGCTCGTCAAAATGGAGGAGCGTCTGATGGAGCGTGTCATCGGCCAGGAACAGGCGATCAAGGCTGTGTCCAACGCCGTCCGCCGCGCTCGCGCCGGCCTGCAGGATGAGAACCGCCCCATCGGCAGCTTTCTCTTCCTCGGTCCCACCGGCGTCGGCAAGACCGAGCTTTCCAAGGCGCTCGCGGAATTCCTCTTCGACGACGAAGGCGCCATCGTCCGTCTCGACATGTCCGAATACATGGAGAAGCACACCGTCGCGCGGTTGATCGGCGCGCCTCCCGGCTACGTCGGCTACGAGGAGGGCGGCCAACTCAGCGAAGCCGTGCGGCGGAAGCCCTACAGCGTCGTCCTCTTCGACGAAATCGAGAAGGCGCACCCCGACGTCTTCAACGTCCTGCTCCAGGTGCTCGACGACGGCCGCATCACCGACGGCCAGGGCCGCACCGTCGATTTCAAGAACACCGTCCTCATCCTCACGTCGAACATCGGCAGCCAATACATCATGGAGGACCTGCCGCGCGAGGAGCGCAACCGCCGCGTGCAGGAGGCCCTCCGCGCGCACTTCCGCCCCGAGTTCCTCAACCGCATCGACGAGACGATCATCTTCGACCGCCTCGACGTGGACCAGATCACGCGCATCGTGGACATTCAGCTCCAGCGCCTGCTCACGCGCCTCGGAAAACAAAACCTCCCCCTCTCGCTCACCGACGCCGCGCGGAAACTGCTCGCGAAGGAAGGCTACGACCCCGCCTACGGCGCCCGCCCGCTCAAGCGCGTGATCCAGCGCGAAATCCTCGACCCGCTCAGCCTGGAAATCCTCGACGGCAAATTCGCCCCCGGCGACACGATCGAAGCCGACGCCGACGGCGAGCATCTGACGTTCCGAAAAGGTTGAGCCTCATGCGATCCCGCTCCGCATGAAAGCCGCCGTTCTGCGCGCCCCGTTCTCGATCCTCGGCCGGCTTGACGCCCACCAGCGCCAGTGGATCGCGCTGCCCATCGGCATCGCCGCCGGCTTGTTGTTGCATGAGGCCCATCCACTCACGCAATTCGTCAATGCCTGGGACATCTACGCCTGCGTCCTCCTCGCCCTCGCGTGGTTGACGATCTGCACCCACAATCCCGCCCACGCCCAGCGCGCCACCCGCCTGCAGGACTCCGGCCGCATCGGCATCCTCAGCTTCGTGCTGCTCGGCGTCGGGTTCAGCATCGCCGCCGTCCTCTTCACGCTCCATCTGCAAAAATCCGTCAGCGAGACCCAGCGCAGCCTCCACCTCGGCCAGACGCTTTTCACCGTGCTCGTCTCGTGGACCCTCGTTCACACGCTCTTCGCGCTGCACTACGCCCACGTTTATTACCGCGCGCTTCACGCCACTCCCAGCCGCCGCCTGCTCGACATCGCCGACGACAAAACGCCCGACTACCTCGACTTCGCCTACTTCTCCTTCGTCATCGGCTGCACCGCGCAGACCGCCGACATCAACATCACGGGCGCCGAAATGCGGCGCCTCGCCCTCCTCCACGGCGTCATCTCGTTTCTTTTCAACACGCTCATCCTCGCGCTCAGCATCAACATGCTCGCTTCGCTGCTGTAGCCGTTCCCTCGTGAGCCCCGCCGCCGCCGAACCATTTTTCCTCCGCGACGGCACTCCCGCCGTCACGCGACCCATCAGGCCGGACGACGCCGCCGCGCTCACCCGCGGCCTCGCGCGCCTCTCGCCGGAAGGCCACGCCTACCGCTTCCTGCATTACCGCTCGCGCTTCACCGCCGCCGAACTCGACTACCTCACCGGCTGCGATTTCGTGGACCACATCGCCCTCATTCTCGCAATTCGCGACGAGGACGGCCGCGAGGTGGACCAAGTCGGCGTCGCCCGCAGCATCCGCACGAAGGACGATCCCGAGCTGGCCGAGGTCGCCATTGTTGTCGTGGACGAATACCAGCACCTCGGCGGCGGCCTCGCGCTCCTCCGTCATCTTTCCCCGCTCGCATGGGCGACGGGCATTCGTCGCTGGCAGGCTTTCTCCCTCGCTGACAACCTCGCCGCCCCCCGGCTCTTCGCCCGCATCGGCATCGAGATTTCCCGCCACAACCCTGGCCACGGCACCGCGGAAACCATCTACGCACTGCATCCGCCGGATGCTTAGTCGTAACAGCGGCACCTCCATTGCGCGCTCTCGCCCGAATTGCCGGGAAGAACGCCCCGGAACCCCGACAAAAGCGTCACGCTACCGCCGACTTGGCACCAACGATGCTGAATCCTTGCCGACCGAAGTCCCCTGAGACGTTCGTGGTTGTAACGATTCCGACAAGGAGTCTTCCGGGCTTGCCCGGACGGAAGAGTGGGCATTGAAAGGGCAGCGCGGTCACCCATCGCATCAACCAAAAAAAGAATCATGTCCGTCCCATCCCGCATTTGCTCGACCCGGAACCTGCTTCCGATCACCGCCGCGCTCGCCCTCCTGCTTCCCGCCATCGAGTCGCGGGCGACGCTCGATGCCTCGCTGCAAATGCAGCTCGGCAATCCCAGCAACGCCACCGTCGATTCCACGAATCACAACCATTACCTGCTCGCGGTTCGCACGGCCTCCGCGCTCGACTTCAGCGACAACCTCGGCGATCCGACTTGGGTGAGTTGGGATCTCACCGGCTCCGACATCGGCAGCTCCGGCCGGCACACCTCATTTTACCAGGATACGCTCCTGCCCTCGAACTTCGTCCGGCTCGTGGACGGCGACTACACGAACTCCGGCTTTGACCGCGGCCACATGTGCCCGTCCTACGACCGCACCGATACCTTCGACGACAACAAGCTCGTCTTCTACATGTCGAATGTTGTTCCGCAGACCGCGGATAACAATCAGGGCGTGTGGCAGAACTTCGAAAGCTACTGCCAGAGCCTGGCGCAGGCCGGAAACGAACTTCTCATCACCTGCGGGCCGAGCCTCTTCACCGGCTCCGACATCCAGCCCAGTGGAAAGGCCGCCATCCCCGGCTACACGTGGAAAATCGCGGTGATCGTGCCCGCGGGCAGTGGCACGGCGCTGAGCCGCATCACGACGTCCACCCGCGTCATCTCACTAAAAGTTCCCAACATCTCCGGCATCTACAGCACGCCGTGGCAGACCTACGTCACCTCCGCCGCCCAGCTCGAGACCGATACCGGCTACACCTTCTTCACCGCGCTGCCCTCCGGCACCGCCGCCGTGCTGCGCGCGAAAGTCGATGGCGCCACCGCGACCTCCATCACCAGCTTCTCACCCACCAGCGGCACCGCCGGCACGAGCGTCGTCCTCACCGGCGCGGGCTTCACCTCCGCCTCGTCGGTCAAATTCAACGGCACCGCCGCCAGCTTCACCGTCAATTCCTCCACGCAAATCACCACCACCGTGCCGGTGGGCGCCACGTCGGGAACGATCAGCGTCATCGCCCCCGGCGGCCTCGCCACCAGCTCCAGCAGCTTCACCGTCACCACGGGCGGCGGCAGCGGCGGCGTGAAAATCAGCCAGGTCTATGGCGGCGGCGGCAACAGCGGCGCCACCTACCTCAATGACTTCGTCGAACTCTACAATTCCAGCGCATCCAGCGTGAGCCTCGGCAGCTACGCGATCCAATACGCCAGCTCGGGCGGCAGCAGCTGGTCCGCCACGAACCTCACCGGCTCCATCGCCGCGGGCCAACATTATCTCATCAAGCTGGCCAGCGGTGGCGCCACCGGTGCGGCGCTGCCCACGCCGCAGGTGACTGGCACGATCAACATGTCGGCCTCCGCCGGCAAGGTGGCCCTCACGAACAACCAGACGCTTCTCACCGTCAGCAACCCCGTGGGCCTGGCCGCCGTGGTCGATTTCGTCGGCTTCGGCACGGCGAACGCCTACGAGGGAGCCGGCCCCGCCCCGACCATCAGCGCCACCACGGCCGACTTCCGCGGAGCCGCCGGCGCCACCGATACCGACAACAACGCCGCCGACTTCACCGCCGCCGCACCAAACCCGCGCAATAACTAACCGGGCGCGGTGCTCGGGTTTCGTTTCGCCATGAGTAATCGCTTCGCCCGCTGGATCATTCCGGCGGGCGTGCTCGGGGTGTTCCTCGCGGCGGTCGTTTTCTGGTTCGTAAGTTCTCGATCGAACGCCGAGGGAAAGGCGGCCGCGCGCGCCAATCCCGCCCGGGCCGCCGCGGCGTCGCCCACGCCGACCTCCGCGGATCCAACGGATCTGCGAAGATCGCTGACGGCGGACCTCGTCGAAGCCCTCAACGAAAAGAATCCCGGCATCCGCTCGGCAAAATTTGGCCGACTGATGCGGGAGTGGTTCGAGGAAGATCCCGAGGGCGCGCTCGCCTGGCTCCAAAAAATGCCCCGCCAGTCGGAATACACCGCCGGGCTCCTCATCGTGCTCGGCGGCATCGCCCGCACCGATCCCGAACGCGCCCTCCAGCTCGCCTCGACGATGGCAACCCGACGCGAGGACTGGATCCTCTACAATGCCGTCTTCGACCAGCTTGCCCGCACCGACAGCGCTCACGCCGTAAAATACCTGGCGCTCGTTCCACCGGGCGATCCGCGCCAGAACGCGACCCGCGCGCTCGCCGAGGAATGGATGTCGCACGACTCCTCCGCCGCGTGGGCCTGGGCGCAAACCCTCGGCGACCCCGGCGAACGCAGCATCGCCATCGAGGCCACGCTCGCGATTCTGGCCCGCACGAAGCCCGAAAAGAGCGCGCTGCTCGCCCGCGAATTTCTCGCCGGGGACGCTCTCGACCGCGCGCTGACCGTGAGCCTCCATCGCCTGACGGACCACGATCCTCAGGCTGCGGCCCGCATCGTGAGCCAATTGCCGCCCGGCCCGACGCAGACCGCCGCCGCCCTCGAGGTCGCCCGCGCCCTCGCCGCCGACCGTCCCGCGGCCGCGCTGGCCTGGCTGCACGGCCTTCCCGCCGGCGACATCCAGAAGCTCGGCCTCAACAACGTGCTCGACGTCTGGGGCGCGCAAAATCCCGCGGCTGCAGAGCGCTATGTCGCCGCCCTGCCCGCCGGACCGGCGCAGGATGCCGCTGCCAGCCATCTCGCCCTCACCCTCGCGGCCACAAATCCTGCGATCGTTTTCGATTGGGCCGAGAATCTTCCCGCCGAATCCGCCCGCAACGCCGCGCTCGTGGGTATCGCCTCGTCCTGGGCCCGCACCGATCCCGCCGCCGCCACGAAATGGGCGGTCAGCTTCCCGTCGGACAGCCCGATCCGCCCGGAGGCCATCCAAAGCGCACTCTCCTACTGGGCGCTACAGGATGCCGCCGCCGCCAGCGCATTCGTGCCGGCCTTGTCCGACACCGAGCAGCCGCAAGCGATCATGACCGTGGCCCCCGCCCTCGCGCAGCGGGACGCGGCCGCCGCGCTCAAGTGGGCGCAAGCCCTGCCGAACGACGACATCCGCGCGATTGCCGTGGACGCGGTGGTCAATCGCTGGGCCGATCGCCAACCTCAAAAAGCCGCCGCCTGGATCATGACGCAGCCCGAGAGCAGCCAGCGCGTGGATTACGTCCGCACCGTCACCGAACGTTGGTTCGCCGAGGACTCGAAGAGCGCCATCAACTGGGCCCAGGCCCTGCCGCCTGGTCCCACTCGCGATGGCGCGATCGATATGGCCGTCGCCCAGCTCGCCCCCGGCGACCCGGCGCGGGCGGCCACGCTGGCGGCTTCGATTTCCGAGCCCGCCTTGCGCGAGGCCCGCATCGAGCAACTGCGCGGCTTCACCCGATAATAGAGGGACGCCGGTCCGCAGGGAATTTCTCCGCGTTTCGCGCATCGCCGTCGCTCTCGCCGCGATTGTTGCGGCCGATCCGTCCGCCGCCTGCGATCCCTTGACGGTCCAAGGAATTATCCGACGACGCACCACCGAATCGAATCTTATGAAACGCTCCACTCTCACCGGCTCCGCGGCCGCCCTTCTCGCCGCCTTCGCCCTCGCGATCTCCGCCAGCGCCCAGACCACGACCACCACCGTTGACTCGCTCAACTCCGCCGGCACCATCAGCGAAATGGGCCCGGACATGATCACCATTCGCTCCACCGCCGCGGCCGAGCCCGTCCGCTACACCGCCAGCAAGACCACGACTTACGTCGATGACACCGGCGCTCCCGTCTCCATGGAAGTCGTGAAATCCGGCGCGCCCGTGACCGTTTATTACACGCAGTCCGGCGGCAACATGGTCGCCTCCCGCGTCGTCGTCAGTCGCACGACCACCACCACGGCTCCGGTTGTTGTTCCGGTGGCACCCGCCGCCGTCGAGGAGAAGAGCACGACCACCACGACGACCACGGATCAGTAATCCACCCAGCCTCATTCCATGAAAAATCTCCTCGCCCTCTCCCTCGTCGTCGGCAGCCTCGCGCTTTCGGCCTGCACCACCACGGTGGAACAACCCGCACCCCGCACGACCACGACGACCACGGAGGAACGCACCGTCGTTCATCACCCCATGGGCGCAACTTCCACGACCACCACCCAGGTCAGCCCCTCCTACTAGCGGGCAACTCGCTCCCGGAACCGGAGCCGACCCGGAACGAGAGTCAAACTTCTCCCCAAGCAAGTCGGCCTCAAAAGGCAGCGCCGCGAGTCCCCCAACTCGTCGGCGCTTCGCCGTTTTTACGGGCGGCGCGGCGCCCAACCTCGCATTGCCAATCGCCACGCATTCCGGCAGGCTGTTGCCTCGTCGCCCCTCCCGAATGAATCCCTCGCGATTCCACCGCGCCGGCCGTGCCATTGCCGATTTTGGCTCACTCGCACGCCCGCAAATTCATCCCGCGCTGTAACCGTCTCATGACCACCCACCACCTCGACTCCTCGCCGGCCACCGTCCACTGGGGTCATTTCGACGCCGCCATTCCTCCGCGTCTCACCGTGGAATCCGGCGACGTCGTCGTCATCGACACCGTTTCCGGCGGACGCGACGACATCGGCGGCGACCTCTCGATTGTCAGCCCCTCCCAT
>Ga0207649_10000426_pt1 | contig 30823 bp, 29 predicted proteins | sample KBSC43metaG_FD_184317 | JGI IMG/M metagenome (GOLD analysis project Ga0207649, IMG submission 184317) | Corn rhizosphere microbial communities from Kellogg Biological Station, Michigan, USA - KBS C4-3 metaG (SPAdes) (version 2) | ecosystem: Host-associated > Plants > Roots > Rhizosphere > Soil ... | reverse complement strand
CCGGTGACGTCGGTCTGAAGGTGGCGCAGCGTTTCGTTGATGAGGACGCGGTTGTCCTCGCCGGTCGGAAGCGTCTCGAGGAAATGGTAGGCCATTTCCAGGTCGAAGAGATCCTTGGCGGATTCGTCGGGGCGCGGAGCCTGCGAGGAGGCGCCGACGTAGCAACCGGTGAAGAGATAGGCGAGCGCGGGATGGCGTTGAAAATGGCGCAGGATCGAGGCGAGCCAGGCGGGCCGGGTGAGAAAGGGATTTTCCTCGATGCTGGGGCCGCCCCAGAGCATGTGGTTGCCACCGCCGGTGCCGCCGGGGTAGTCGCCGTGGGGTTGCTTCCACGAGCGGAGGCCGACGTATTCGGCGCAGGCGGTGATCTCGTGCATCCAGGCGTCGTATTCCTGCCAGGTCGCGCAAGCGGGGAGGTTGATCTCGAGCACGCCGGGATCGGCGGTGAGGCCAACCGTGGTCCATACCTGCTCGGTATCCTGCGGGACGTAGCCCTGGAGTTCGTAAAGGCCCACCTTCGCCTTCGCGAGCGCTTCGCCGACAGCCTGGAGCAACGCCGTGAACGGCGGCTGAAGCAGCGGCGGGAAGAAGATGCACAGGCGGCCTTCATTGAGCTCGGCCACGAGCGCGCGGCGGGGAACGTCGGGCGGCAGGAGGTTGAGCGGGAGACGCAGACCGGCGGGGCCTTCCGCGGCATTCAGGACGCGCTCGCGGGATTTGAGTTTCCACGGCACGGACGTCCATTTGTCGTCGAGGTGGTCGAGCGGGAGCACCCAGGTCTTGACGGCTTTCACCTTCGGATCGGTGAAGGCCATCCATTGGGCGTCGAGGCCGAGACGAGGCGGCAGCGATTCGAGAAAGGCGAGCGCGGCGGGTTCCTCGGTGCGTTTGTTCGACGGAGTGGCGCGGAAGAGTTTCTTTCCGTCGCGGCGGGCGAGCATGCGCAGGGCCCAGCGAGGATTCACCTCGCCGGGGTATTGCTTGCCGGGGCTGAAGAAGACGGCGCCGCCCGCCATGCCACCCTTGAGGAGTTCGTCGGCCATGCGGCGCGCGTAGGAGAGCTTCGTCGGGCCGACGGCGGAGAACGACCACTCGGCGCCCTCGGGATGCTGCGGCACGTAGGTGGGCTCGCCGCCGAGCGTGAGCTGGATGCCTTCCCGGGCGAAGATGTTGTCGGCCCAGCGGGCGGCGGCGTGGGCGGCTTTGGATTTCGTGCTCATCGGGGAACAATGTCCAGAGATGCGGTCATGGTGCTTTGAATTTTTTTGTGGCCGTAGTAGCAGCCCTTGATCGGGCTGATATCGTCGGGCGTGAGGCCGACGGCGGCGGGAATGCGGTGGTGATCGCAGAGGGCGCCGTTGGTGGGATCGAGTCCGATCCAGCCGGCGCCGGGCAGGTAGGCCTCGACCCAGGCGTGGAGGGCGCTCTCGGCGCGAAGGTCCTCCTTCGGCGTGTCGGGCGGCTCCCACAGGAATCCGCTGACGAGGCGGGCGGCGACGCGGTGCTGGCGGAGCACATCGACGAGCAGAACGGCGAAATCGCGGCAGGCGCCGCGGCCGGCGGCGAGCGTCTCGGCGGGGGGCATGGCTTCGCCTTCGTCGCGGCGTTCGTAGCCGAGATTTTCGAAGATCCAGTGATTGAGATTCACGATCGCCTCGACGGTGGGAAGCGGCGTGCTGGGCGGCGCGAGTTCCGGCGGCAAGGCGAGAGGCGTGCCGGTGCCAAGGAATGGGGCGAGCACGGCGGCCTCGTGCGGCAGGTAATCGAACGGCAGCCGCAGGGCATGTGAATCGAGCAGGAAATGGAACGGATTTTTTTCGATGAGCTCGAGGTCGAGCTCGAGGTCGAAGTCGAGGCGACTTTCCTTTTGCGGGTAGAAGCAGCGGGCGACTTCGTTGTCGAAGAGGTCGTGCCGGTATTGGATGTCGGCACCGCCATCGGTCGCGAACGCGGTGCGTTCGACGCGGACGTTGTGACTGTTGCGGGGAAAAAGGCGGACGAGGTGCGGCGAGAAGCTGGCGGGCTCCTCGTATTCGTAGCGCGCGTGAAAGTGTATCCCGATCTTCATCCCTTGATCCTCCGCATGTTGACCTTGATTTTCATGACCTGTCCACCGCCGCCCTTGAAAGTTCCGCGCACGGGGGCCGCGTCGCGATTGTCGCGACCGAACGAGACGGCGACATGCTGCTCCGCGCACCAGCGATTGTTCGTGGGATCGAGCGCGACCCATTGCAGGCCGGGGACGAGCACCTCGACCCACGCGTGGGTGGCGACGGCGCCGACGAGGCGGCGACCGGATTGCGAACGCGCCGGCTCGGTCTCGATGTAACCGCAGACATAACGCGCGGGCAGGCCGGCGGTGCGCAGGACGCTCAGCATGATGTGGGCGAAATCCTGGCAGACGCCGCGCTTCGCCTTCCAGACGAGCGGCAGCGGGGTGGAGTTGTCCGTCGTGCCGGGCCGGTAATCGAATTTTTCGTAAACGGCGCGGTTGAGCGCATCGAGCCCGTCGCGCAGCGAGATGCCGGGCGCCAGGTGTTGGCGGGCCCAGCCGGTTGCCAGCCCACCGACGGGAACGTTCGCCGTGGGCTGGAGATAGTCGAAGTAGTCGAGGAGCACGGACGAGAAGAGCTGACGGGCTTCGGCGACCGGCACGTCGAGGGCTTCTCCGGGCAGATGCGGCGCGCGGGTCTCGACGACGAGGCGGTTGTGAATGGCGAGGCGCTCGTGCCGCAGGGTGTGCGAAAAAAAGGCGACGGGATTGCCGAAGGTGTCGGTGTAATGCGTCGTCGGCAGGTCGGGAACGATCTCGATGCGGTGGCTGAGAATGCTCTGCGACGCGGTCTCGGGCGGCGTGAGGCGCGCCTCGAGGTAGGCTTCGATGGCCGAGCCGTGATAGCGGTAGTCGGTCGAATGCGTGATTTCAAACCGCATGGGCGAATCCGGTGAGCAGCGGCTGGTTGGCCGCCCGCATGTGAACCTGATGATTGAGGAATCCGTCGGCGATCAAATGGTGAATGCCGAGCGTGCGCTCGAGCAGGCCGTCGATCCGGTCGATCAATTCGCCGCGCGCCGCGGCCCGCGGCTGGCCGTGCTCGATCTCGCGTTCGGCGAGCTTGTCCCAGTCGACCTGCAGCAATGCATCGCGCAGCGTCTCGATGCCGGCGACCGTGCGCTGGAGGCCCGGCGCGGACTCCGCCTGCGAGCGTTGGAGCAGTTCGCGGCAATGGGTGAGGCAGCGATTGACCGAGCGCGGAACCATCGGATTCTGAAAAAACATTTCGAAGACGGGACCGGACTCGATGCGCATTTGATAGACGCGCCGATAGACGTCGCGGCAGTTGAGCAGACGAAGGAAGGCGGAGAGCTGGATTTCGCGGGCGTGCTCGTGGGCCGGCCCGGCCGAGCGCAGGAGGGAACGCGTCATCGTGGCGAGGGCGTTGGCGGTAATGGCGGCGCGCTCGATGCGCTCGCCGATTTCGCAGAAACGCCAACCGCCGTCGGCGATCATCGTCGTCTGCGCGACGCCGAAAAATTGCGCGACGAGTTCCGTGATTTGCTCGCAGGTGCGACGGGTGATGGCGGCGCGCTGGACGTCGTCCAGACGATGGCGGCGGCGAGGCAGATCGAAGAGGGCGCGCATCCGGCTGAGCGTGCCGCCGGCTTCGTTGCTGAGACATTCGAGGATCGACTCCGCGTTCGTGATGGCGCGTTCGATCGAACTGAAAACGGAGCCGCTGCCGGCGGGGTCGAACGTCAGCCGGTAGCGGCCGCCGACGCTGGAGATGCTTTCCTTCGCGGCGCGTCCGCCATCGAGCGGCGGAAGCATGCGGTTCCAGACGGGGCGGTAGAGCGTGCGCTCGGTGGAGTTGAGCTCCTCGGTTTCCAGCGATTCGATGACGGCGATCATCGCGGCGAGGCTGCGCGCCCGCTCGAGATAACGGCCGGTCCAGTAGAAGGCTTCGGCGACGCGGCTGGTGACGTGCTGGGATGGCGGATGAACGTCGCGGGCGGGACGGCGGGCAGGGTCGCCCTTCGTGTCGGCGTCGGTTTCGACCCAGGTGTCCTTGCTGCCGCCGCCGAGCTGCGAGGCGGTGAAGAAGGAGCCCTCCTCGGCCACGCGGGTGAGCGCGCCGGGGAATACCACGCAATCGCCCTCGCCGCGGCAGAGCGCGAAGAGAATGTGATCCTGGTGCCGGGGCTGCGGCCGGCCACTCTCGTAGCAAAGTGTGAGGGCGGTGGAGCCGCGGGGTTGCGCGACGAAGCCGGCGGGATTCGCGGAGATTTCGCGCAGCAGCGCCTTTTGGCGGCGTTCGTCGAGCGGCTGATTCTCGTCCGGCGTGAGGAAATGCTCACCATAGAGCGGGCGGATGTTGAACCGCGGGAGGTCGTTGAGAACGAATTCGCGCTGGTCGAGATCGCCGAGCCAGTAGGTCTCGAGGTCGTCGAGCACCGGCGTTTCGCCGAGGTAGTAGCGGATGAGCGTGGGCGCGAGCGGCAGGAGCGCGCGATCATCGACGAGCTGGGACCCGACGGCATTGATCACCGAGACGGTGCCCTGGCGGATGCATTGCACGAGGCCGGGCACGCCGAGCAGGGATTCGCGGCGGAAGACGAGCGGGTCGAGCCAGTTGTCGGAGATGCGCGAGTAGATGACCTCCACGCGCTCCAGGCCGGAGACCGTCTTCAAATAGACGCGGTCGTTGAGCACGAGCAGGTCGCCGCCCTGCACGAGCGGGATGCCCATGCGGCGGGCGAGAAAGCTGTGCTCGGAATACGCCGCGCTGCCCTGTCCAGACGAGAGCAGGACGATGGTGGGGTCCGCATCGCGGGAGAAGCCGCGCAGGACTTCGAGGATGTCGGTGGGCGCCTCGGTGATCGAGTGGATCGAGTAATCGAGGAACGCCGGCGGCAGCACGCGGGCCATCGCGCGGCGATTCTGGATCATGTAGGACATGCCCGACGCATGGCTGAAGTAGTGGTGCTTCACGAGCATGCGACCGTCGGGCGCGCGTCCGACGGCCATGCCGGCGAGATGCAGATAGCGGCCTCCCGGAGGTTTCAGCGCCCGTGCCGCGCGCTGGAAATACGGGCTTCCGAGCACGGGATGGAGCGGTACGATGCCTTGGCGGAGGATGCGTTGCTCGCCATAGACGTCGCGCAGGAAACACTCGTAGGCGTGCAGGCGCTGCGTCATTCCGCCAGCGAGGGTTTTCCATTCCGCGGCGGTGAAGACCTGCGGCAACAGATCGCAAAACCACGGCCGGCGGCCCCACGGCCGATCGCGGTCGATGTCGAACGTGACGCCCATCTCGCGCATCGTGGCCTCGAGCTGTTCGTCGGTGCGGCGGAGTTCCGTGCGGGTGGCGTTGCCGAAGCGTCGCAGCAGCGGGCGATAGATTTCGCGGGGTTGGCCGGAGGCGTCGAGCAGCTCGTTCCAATGGACCGATTCCTCCCCGTTTACGCTTGTGGCTCCCCGCTTCGCCTGCTGCACGCGATGACGCTTTTCAGGCTCCCCCGGGAGGTTCAAGCGTAAATCGCGCGGCCCCACCGCATTACCCGGGTCCGAAGAGTCGTCGCAAAAACTCCGCGTCGCTGAAACCGGAGCCCGATCCGAACCGCACGACGACGAGCTTCTGGGACGGAATGACGTAACAACGCTCGCCGCCGGAGCCGACCATCGCGACGAGATCAGCCGGCGCGACGCTGGAGATGGACGACAGCCGCCACTGGGCCGGAGAACGCGCATCACCCAGCGTGCCCTCGATGGAGAGCGGATCGGCGCCTGCGCGTTGGGCATTCGCATTCAGCCAGAAGCTCAGACCATACATGGAATTCGCCGCCGAGCCGGAGAACGCTCCGTCGAAGGCGGAGGATGGCAGCACGGGCAGGAGCCAGACGCGGCCGCGGTTGCGAATGAATTCGCCGACCTTGGCGAGATCGCGAGCCGTAAGTCTTGCCCCGGCGGAGAAGAAGGGATTTCCCCGGCCGTCGCGGCGCCATTCGGCGACGGCGGGGATGCCGAGAGGAACAAGGATTTTTGCGGCGAGATAGCTGAGCGGGTCCGTGCGACGCGGCGAGAGTTTTCGCCGGAGGATTTCCTCGAGCAGCTCGTAGTTGCCCGGCGCGTAGGCGAAGCGCGAGCCGGGCGCGGCGACGAGGGGAAGGGAGATGGCGAGTTTGTTTTTGTCGCGGACGCCGCGGGCGTAAATCGTGTTGTAGCCGCTGGCGAGGCCGGAGGTTTGATTGAGCAGGTTGCGGATCGTGAGGGTGCTTTTCGCGGTGTCGCCGCGCCATTCGGGGATGGTGCGCGCGACGGGCTCGTCGAGCGTGAGAAGGCCGTCGCGGCGAGCGGCGAAAATGGCGAGCGCGGCGAGATTCTTGGTGATGCTCATCACGAGGAAACGGCGCTCCGCCGTCCCGCCATTGGCGTAGGATTCGTGGACGATGCGGCCGCCCTCCATGACGACGAGCGCCTGGCCGCTGCGATGGCGCGAATAATCCGCCGCGGAGGCGATCGCGGCGGGCTCCATCGCCTGCAGCGGACCTGCCAGCACCGCCAGCAGGAGCAGCCCGCGGAAGAGGCGGTTCATTGCTGGGCGGTGTCCGCCTCGGGCTTCGGCGGGCGCACGAGCAGAGCGCCCATGCCTTCGCGGGGCGAGCGGCCTTCGTGGAGAACGGCGTGAATTTGCGCGATGATCGGGACATCGACGCCGAGACGGTGGGCGCATTGCAACGCGCTCTGCGAGGTGGGCACGCCCTCGGCGACCATGCGCATGGAGGCCTGGATTTCGGCCGGGGTCTCGCCGCGACCGAGCCGCTCGCCGAAGCCGCGGTTGCGGCTGTGCCGGCTGAAACACGTCACCATCAGATCGCCAATGCCGCTCAGGCCCGCGAAGGTTTCCTTTCGTCCGCCAAGCGCGACGCCGAGACGCGTCATTTCCACGAGCGCCCGCGTGACGAGCGCCGCCTTCGCGTTGTCGCCCATGCCGAGGCCGTCCGACGCGCCCGCCGCGATGGCGAAGACGTTTTTCAAAGCGCCGCCGAGCTGGATGCCATCGACGTCCTCGCTGCTGTAGGCGCGATAATTCGGAAACGAGAACAACTCCTGCAACGCAGGCAGCGCGGCGCTGTCGCGGGAACCAATCACGCCCGCCGCGGGAATGCCGCGGGCAATTTCGGCGGCGAGGTTCGGGCCGGAGAGCACGGCGAGGCGGCGGCCGGGCAGGCAATCCGCGAGCACCTGGGTCATCAGGTAACCGGTGTCGGGTTCGATGCCCTTCGTGCAGGAAACGAGCGTGGCATCCGCACGGAGCGGCAGCGCGGCGAGGCGTTGCGAGACTTCGCGGAACGCCCGAGAGGGCACCACCATCACGACGAGATCGGAATCCGCCATTGCGGCGAGGTCGTTGGTAATCTCGAGGTTCGCGGGCAGCGGAACGCCTGGCAGGTAGTCGGCATTCACGCGCTCGGTGTGGAGGCGCTCCGCGACTTCGGCGCGATGCGCCCACAGGCGGACGGTGGAGTGTTTGCCGGCGAGCAGGATGGCGAGGGTGGTGCCCCAGCCGCCGGCTCCGATCACGCTGACTTTTGAAAACATGGGCGGGAGGAAATCAGGATTTACGGCGTTTCTCGAAGCGCGGTTCGGTGCCCTGCGCGAGACGGGAAAGATTGGCCCGATGCAGCCAAAAGACGAGCACGCACATGGCGACGCCCACGATGGCGAGGGCGCCGTCGCCGCCGCGCAGCCACAGGATCACGAGCGTGAGGCCGAGGACGGAAGTCGCGACCAGGGAGGCGATCGAGACGATGCGCGTCGCGAAGAAGGTCACGATCCATGCGGCGATCGAGACGACGAAAACCACCGGCGGAAAGAGGGCGAGCGCAATTCCGCCGGAGGTGGCGATGCCCTTGCCGCCCTTGAATTTCAGCCAGACGGGAAACGTGTGGCCGAGCAGCGCGCCAACTGCGGCTACGATGCCGGCCTGCGTTGGCACGAGGTCGAACGCCGGTGCGACCACGCTTTTTGCCAGGCAGACCGCGAGCGCGCCCTTGCCGATATCGAGGACGAAGCAGAGATAGCCCCACTTTTTGCCGAGCACGCGCAACGCGTTCGTTGCACCGATGTTGCCGCTCCCCTCGCGGCGCAGGTCCACGCCCCGGGCGCGCCCGATCACATAGCCGCTCGGAAACGAGCCGAGGAGATACGCGCCAAACGCGACAAGGAGGAAAACCATGCGAACATTTCCCCGAGGCTGGCCCGACACGACAAGAACTTTCGCGGGAATGAAATCGCGCCGCCGGCCTCCCACGTAAAATCCACCATGAAATCCTTCGCGCTCCTCGTCGCGGCGACCGCAGTCGCCCTCGCCGCCGCATTTGTTATATTGCCAGCCATGAACACCCACGCCGCCGACCTCCCCGACACCGTGACCGTGCGCCTCGTCCAGCCCGACGGCGACCCCGGCACGCCGCAAGCCGTCCCCACCGTAAAGAAAACCGACGCGGAGTGGAAAAAGCAGCTCGGCACCGAGGCCTACGAAGTGCTGCGCGCCAAGGGCACCGAGCGGCCGTTCTGCGGCACGCTGCTCGATAACCACAAGGACGGCGTCTATTTCTGCGCCGGCTGCGATCTGCCGCTCTTCAGCTCGCGGGCGAAATTCGATTCCGGCACGGGCTGGCCGAGTTTTTTCCAACCCTTCGCGCCGGAGAACATCACGGAGATTCGCGACGTGAGCTTCGGCATGGTCCGCACGGAAATCCTCTGCGCGCGCTGCGGCGGCCATCTCGGACACGTCTTCGACGACGGCCCGGCCCCGACGCGGCTGCGTTATTGCCTGAACTCCGTCTCGTTGAAGTTCCGCACGTTCGCCGAGATCAAGGCGGAGAAGAAATAACGCCTACTTGCGAACGTAGCGTCGGATTTCCATTTCGGCGTTCGCTTCCAGAACTTCGGCCAACTCGAAGTCGGCCTCGAATTCCGGCAGGAACGTGTCGGCCTGGGGCTCGAGATTTACGACGGTGAGCAGGACCTCGTCGCAACGCGGCAGCAGGGCGCGGTAGATTTCCGCGCCGCCGATGACGAAGAGTTTGCGGCCGTCGGCGGGCTCGGCGATTTCGTCGAGACTCGCGGCGCGGCGCACGCCCGGCACGTCGAGCGGATGGCGCGAGAGAACGACATTTTCGCGCCCCGGCAGCGGGCGGCCGAGCGAGTCGAAGGTTTTCCGGCCCATCACGATTACCTGGCCGAGCGTCGTGCGCTTGAAGAATTTCAGGTCCGCGGGCAGATGCCAGGGAATGCGGCCTTCGTGACCGATGGCACGGTTCCGCGCCATGGCGGCGATGGCGATCATATGGAAATCGGGGCCTTGATGGCGGGATGCGGGTCGTAGCCCTCGAGCGTGAAATCCTCGAAGCGGAACGCGTGGATGTCGGTGACGGCGGGGTTCAGACGCATCGTCGGGAGCGGGCGGAAGTCGCGGGCGAGCTGCTCGCGGGCCTGGTCGAGGTGGTTCGTGTAGAGGTGCAAGTCGCCAAAGGTGTGCACGAAATCGCCGGGCCGCAGGCCGCAGACCTGCGCGACCATGAGGGTGAGGAGCGCGTAGCTGGCGATGTTGAAGGGCACGCCGAGGAAGAGGTCCGCGCTGCGCTGGTAGAGCTGACAACTCAGCTCGCCATCCTGCACGAAGAACTGGAAAAGCGCGTGGCAGGGTGCGAGCGCCATGCGGTCGAGTTCGCCGGGATTCCAGGCACTGACGACGAGGCGGCGGCTGTCCGGCGTGCGCTTGATTTGTTCGATGACGGTGTCGATCTGGTTGATGGAGCCACCGTCGGGCGTCCGCCAGTCGGTCCATTGCGCACCGTAGATGCGGCCGAGGTCACCGGATTCGTCGGCCCACTCGTCCCAGATCGTGACCTTGTTCTCGTGCAGGTAGGCGACGTTCGTTTCGCCGCGAAGGAACCAGAGCAGCTCGTGGATGATCGAGCGGGTGTGAAGTTTCTTCGTGGTGAGGAGCGGAAAGCTCCCGCGCAGGTCGAAGCGTTCCTGCGCGCCAAAGACGGAGATCGTGCCGGTGCCGGTGCGGTCGGTCTTTGGCCGGCCGTGGTCGAGCACGAGGCGCAGGAGGCGGTGGTATTGCTGCATGCGGGAAACACGAAATCTTTTCACGAGTTCCCGATTTCCACATTCAAAAAACGTCGTATTTTCGCAGGCATGCTCGAAGTCACCATTCTGGCCAGCGGAAGCGCGGGGAATTCCGCGCTCGTGCGCTGCGGGGGCACGCGCATCCTGCTTGACGCCGGGTTGACGGCGCGCCGGCTGACGGATCGCCTCGCGGCCTGCGGGGTCGCGCCCGAGGCCCTGGACGCGATCGTGCTCACCCACGAACACGGCGACCACACCGCCGCGCTGCGCGTGCTCTGTGCAAAACGCGAGATTCCCGTGTATGCCAACCGGATGACGGCCGCCGCGCTCGAGGCAGGGCCGATGGCGGGCCATCGGAACTGGCGATTTTTCGCGAATGGCGCGGCGTTTGCCGTCGGCGAATTGACGGTGGAATCGTTTTCCGTGCCGCACGACGCGGTGGATCCCGTGGGCTTTCTCATCCGCAACGCGTCGGCGACGTTCGGATTGCTCACCGATCTGGGGCATGCCACGCAACTCGTGATCGAGCGGCTGCGCGAGGCGGACGCGTTGTTCATCGAGACGAATTACGACGACGACCTGCTGCAACGCGACACGCGGCGGCCGTGGTCCGTGAAGCAGCGCATCAGCTCGCGCCACGGGCATCTCTCGAATCGCGCGGCGGCTGAGGTCATCGGCGAACTCGCGGAAGGCCGGCTCGCTCGCGTGCTGCTCGGCCATCTCAGCCGCGATTGCAACGCGGAGGGGCTGGCGGTGGCCGCCGCGGCCGCGCCGCTCGCACGGGTCGGGCGGAGTCATGTGCCGATCTATTGCGCCGGGCAGGAGACGGTGAGTCCGATGTTCGCGGTGGGTTCAGCCGCCGCGTGAAAAGTGGCAGATGAGGTAAATCCAGTTCGCGGCCAGCGCGACGACCACCGCGAGGCGTAGGGCGAGTGCCAGGCGCGAATTCAGCGTTGCGAGGCGAATGCGTGGCAGGCGAAAGGTGGTGACGACGGCCGCATACATCGCGAAGAGAGCCGCGGCGACGGCTCCGACGAAGATAAGCGGATTCCACGCGAACGCGGTGGCGGCGTGGCCCGCCAACAGATTGCGCAGGCAGCGGGTGCCGCCGCAGGTGAGGCACGGGAATCCCGTGAGCGCATGGAACGGGCACGCCGGAAGCGGGCAGTGAAACTTCAGCCACGCGATCCCGAGCGCCGCGGTGCCGCCCAGCACGAGGAGCGCCAGCAGTTCGCCGTCGGTTTCCTCGTCCCGCTGGCGCCGCAGCACGAACATGGAATCAGTGGCCCAGGCCTTGCAGCGCGGGCAGCGAACCGGCGATCGCAAAGACGCCGCCCATCAAGGCAGCGGAGCAGAAGCAGCAGAGCAACACCGGAAGGACGACCACCGCGACGGACTCGAGGGTCGTGATTTCGGCGGCCTCGCGGATGGCAACGATGAGATAGCCGAACGCGACGATGATGACGAAGACCATGAAGACCATCTGGACGGCGATGATGGGCGGCATGGGCAGTAGATTGACGATCGAGGCAGAGCCCATCATGTAGCAATAGGCGCGAAACACAGCCTCGTAGCTGGTCGACTTTTTCGTAATCAGGCGGAGCATCAGGTAGTAGAGGCCGGCGAAAAGGAACGGGAAAATGAGGCCGCCGACCAGCATCACCGGCAGGGTAAAGACGAGATTGCCGACGAGCGCCTGCTCGGGGTTGTCGCCGAGATGCGTGAGGAGGCTCTTGGGCAGCACGCGCACCCAGATGAGGGATTCCGTGAGGCCGACGAGCGCGCAGATGGTCTGCAGGACGTAGCTGTAGATCAGCGGCCAGAGGAACCCGCCGGTCCTTGGCATGCGGTGGAAGGTTCCGATCGGGTCCGCGAAGGTCTGACGGATCGTCACCAGCGCGGCGCGGAAGTAGCCGACCTCGTCGCGTCGCTCCCATTCGGGCACGACCGGACCGACTTCAACGATCGGCGGAAGCACTTCCTCGGTGCCCGGCGCGAGCGTGGGCGGGACGGCTTCATCCGGCGCGGGGAGGTCCGTGAAGGTTGCGAGCGGTTGCCAGGTTTCCATGCCCTCGCGCCAGGCGAGATCGGTCGGCAGGAAGCGTCCGCTGCGCAGGCCGGCGGACACGTCCTCCGGCGTGAATTGACCCAGATTCTGCCGTTCGCGGTTGACGTGGATCATGCTCATCGCCTCGCTGCTAGCCAATCGCTCCGGGCGGGTCAAACTCCATTGATCTTCGCGCCCGGTCCGGGCAACCTCCGTCCATGCCAACCATCGCGACCGACTCCATGCCGCTCGGCACGCCCGCGCCCGATTTTTCGCTGCCCGACGTGGTCTCCGGCGCTTCGTTTTCGCTGGCGAATTTCACCGGTCGGCCCGCGTTGCTCGTCATGTTCATCTGCGCGCATTGCCCGTATGTCGTCCATGTGCGCGCGGAACTCGTGCGGCTGGCACGTGCGTTCCCGTTGGTGGGGTTCGTGGCGATTTCGTCGAACGACGCGGTGAAATACCCGGCCGACGGACCGGATGCCTTGCGCGCGATGGCGGTCGAATGCGGCTTCCCATTTCCGATGCTCTACGACGAATCGCAGGACGTCGCCCGCGCTTACACCGCGGCCTGCACGCCGGATTTTTTCCTCTTCGATGCGGATCGCAAGCTCGCCTACCGCGGCCGTCTCGACGACAGCACGCCGGGAAACGGAAAACTCGTGACGGGCGCGGATCTGCGCGTCGCGCTCGAGCTGGTGCTCGCCGGCCGGCTGGCACCGCAACCGCAGGAGCCGAGTCTCGGTTGCTCGATCAAGTGGCGCTAAGGCTTGCGGCTACCGACTGGCGACCCACGAGAGCATGATCGCGGCGTCGTTGAAGATGTAACTCGTGCGGCTGCCGAGCTGCACGAGGATGTAGTGGTGGAAGCCGATGGTCGCACTCGTGATGAGGCAGCGGCCCGCCGCATCGGTGTAGCCGGTTTTCATGCCGTCCACGCCGGGATAGCGGCCGAGCAATTTGTTCGTCGAGGTGAAGAACGATTCGCGGCCGCTGTTGAAGCGGAAGTAAAAGCCGGGCAGGCGCATGATTTCACGCAGTTCGGCGTGGCGGTAGGCGCGGTCGGCGATGCGCGCCATGTCGCGCGCGGTGGAATATTGCGGCGCGGGCAGACCGTTGGGATTCACGAAATGACTGGAGCGCGCGCCGAGCGCCTCGGCCCGGTCGTTCATGACGTTTGCGAAGGCCGCGACGCTTCCGGCATTGTCCCGTGCGAGGGCCATGGCGGCGTCGTTGCAACTGTGCACGAGCAGCGCGGTGAGCAGTTGGCGGCGCGGATAGACCTGGCCGGCGCGCACGCCGGATTTCGTCGGCTCCACGTCGGTGTCCGACGCCGCGATGACGACGGGCGCGTCGAGGTTGCCGTTCTCGGCGATGATGAGCGCGGTGAGGAGCTTTTGCGTGCTGGCGACCTGCCGCGGGGCGTCGGCGTTCTTTTGGTAGAGCGTGCGGCCGGTATCCGCGTCGATGAGGATGGCGGACTTCGCATGGATGAACGGCGCGTTGGCCGGCCAGAGTGCCCCGACGCCTGCCGGGGCCAGCGCCACGCCGGGCGCGGCTTCTGCCTGGGTGCCCGTGCTACGAAGCACGACGCCGGGCGTGGGGCGCTGCTCACGCTCGATGACCGTGCAACCCGTCAGCGCAAGCGCGACGAGACAACTGCTGATGCAAATCCATTCCCTCATCCGAACGCCGCGTTTAGCGGACCCCACCCCGCGCAGCCAACAAAAATCGGCCCGGGCGCGGGAGAAGTTCGTCCGCGAGGCGTTGGCGTCGGCGCGGATTCGCTCGCGCCGCGCGGATTCTTTCGCTTGTCTGGCGCGGAAGCTCCCATGCCCGCCACGGAAGGAAAATCGAAATTCGCGCGCCTTGCGCTGGTGATCACGCTCGTGCTCGGCTCCGCCGTGGTAACGTTTGCGGCGTTCCAACTCGACGACTCCGTGCGAGATCGCATCGTCGCCGCACAGGGCAAGGGCTGGAAGAAAAGCGACTCCTACCGCATGCAGGGCGCGGTGAGCCGCTACGGCGACTGGCCGTTCCTCATGCTGCTCGGCGGCGCCGGCCTCCTCGTCGCCTGGCGCCTGCGCAACCAGCGGTGGCAGCGCATTCTGCTCACCGCGATGATCGCCTCGACCATTGCCGGCGCGCTCGTAAATGCCGTCCGCCTCACCTCGGGCCGTCCGCGTCCGCGCGAAAGTCCGAAGATCGAGCAGGGCTGGTATGGCCCATATCACGACGGGCGACTGCTCATCGGCGACTCCCGCTACAATTCGTTTCCGTCGGGGCACACGGCGACCGCCGTTGGCTTCGCCGGCGTGATTCTCTTCGCCAGTCCGCTGGCGGGTTCGGTGGCGATGGCGGTCGCGCTGGCCATCGCCTGGTCGCGCATCATCTTGGGTGCGCACCATCCGTCGGACATCGTCGTGGCCACGCTCGTCGCGCTGGCGATTGCCTGGTTCGCCTGGCGCATCGCGATTCGACACGGGGATTCCCTTGCCGCGTGGGTGACGGCCAAAATCCGTCGCCGCCCGTGAATCGCCTCGCCTCGTTCCTCGAGCGGTTGCCGGAGAACCGCCTGTTCTTTCTCGGCCTCGTCGCCTTTCTATTGCTCATTTTCGCAACGGGCAATCTGCCGTGGCATCTCGACAACTACGACCAGGCCAAGCAGGCCTACGTCGCTTTCGAAATTTCCAAGACCGGCGCGCTATGGTTCCAGCACACGCCGCAGGGACGGTCCGCCTCGAAGCCGCCGCTCATGGGCTGGCTCTCCGCCGGCCTGCACGCCGCGCGCGTGCCGTGGGAGTTCGCGTGGCGGCTTCCGTCGTTTCTTGCGGCGCTTACGCTGCTGGCGATCTTCATTCGCGAGGGCCGCGCCACGCTTGGCCAGGCCGGGGCCACGCTCGCGGCGGCTGCGTTTGGCCTGAACCTCCTCACGCCGCGCCTCGCCACGCTCGTGCGAACGGACATGCTGCTCGGCGCGTTCATCTTCCTCATCGGCTGGACGATATACCGCAAGCTCCGCGCTGGCACACCGTGGACGAATGGCGAGCGCTGGGCAGTTTTCGGCTTCATGCTCGCGGCGCTGCTCACCAAGGGGCCCGTGATCTACGCGTTCCTGCTGCCGGGAATGATTGCCTTTGTCCTTCTGGAGCGCGACCGGGCGGCTCGCCGGCTCGTCTGGAGCGGTTGGTGGACGTGGCTCGTCCCGCTGGCGCTCTTCGTCGCGTGGGGCGTAACGGCGCTGCTCACGAATCCCGAATTTCATCACGACGTCATCGACCGCGAGTTTCTCTCCCGCTTTCAGGAAGGCGCGCGTGACGACGAACGCGCGCAGCCGCTCTGGTTCTACTTTCCGCATCTCCTGCACAAGTTCGCGCCCTGGAGTTTGCTCCTGATCGGTCTGGCGTTGTGCTTCCCGGCCGCGCGCCGCCAGGTGTGGGCCCGTCCCGCCACGAAATGGCTGCTGCTCTGGGCGCTCGGCGGATTGCTGCTCATGACCTTCATTCCGGCCAAGCGGGTGGATCGCATCTTTCCCGTCGTGCCGCCGCTCTGTCTGCTGACGGTCGAATGGTGCGCGCTCTTGTGGCGGGAACGTCGGGTGCGCGTGGCGACGGGTGCGGTCCTCGTCGGCGCAGTGTTCTTCGCGGGCGGTTACTTCATCGGCCTCGTGCCGCTCAGTTTGCACGAAGGCGCGGGGAAACTGGTGGAGTTTTCGGCCAGGGCGCGCGCTCTGGCTGCCGCGCACGGGATCAAGGAAGTCGCCCTTCCACGCGCACGCGACGAAGGCCTGCTCCTTTATTTCGACACGCGGCAATTCGCCGATCGCAACGACGTCTTCGCCCGTTGGAAATCAGGCGCGCCAATGGCCCTCGTGCTCTCCGATCGCAACGCGAAGGAACATGCCGCCGAACTCGGCCGCGTCCGCGCAGCCCTCGATTCCGGGCCGTTGCGGGACAAGAACGAGAAGCGCTACTACCTTTTCCTGCGCAACTAGGCGACCTCGGCGACGATGGCCTCGAAGGCTGCGCGCCGATCCGCGGCGGCGAGAATCGGCCGGCCGATCACGAGATAATCCGCTCCCGCCGCGAGGGCGGCCGCGGGCGTGAGCACCCGCTTCTGGTCGCCAAGGTCCGCACCGGCCGGGCGAACGCCGGGAGTGACAATTTTTACCGCCGGCCCGACGGCGGCCCGCACGGTTGCGATCTCGAGTGGACTGCACACGATCCCGCCAATGCCGCACTGCGCGCCGAGGGCGGCGAGTTGCGGCACCCATTCGGCGGGCTCGTGCGGGATGCCCACCGCGGCCAGAGTTTCCGCCGAGCTGCTCGTCAGCACGCTCACGCCGAGCACGCACACGCCGGGAGCGGCCGCCACCGCGCCGCGGATCATTTCCGGACCGCCTGCGAGATGGATCGTGAGCATATCGACGCCGAGCTCCGCCGCGGAACGCACGCCGGCGGCGACGGTATTCGGAATGTCGTGAAATTTGAGATCTAGGAAGATCTTGAAGCCCCGTTCCCAGGCGAGCCGCACCATCGGTGGCCCCTCGCGCGTGAAGAGCTGCATCCCGATCTTGCACCACGTCGCGGCCCCCTCGAGTTCGGTGAGGATCGCGTCGGCTTCGGCGAGGGTCGGAACGTCGAGGGCGACGATGATTTTTTCTTTAGCGGCGGTCGGCATTGGTCGAGGATGCGCGCCCGATGAAGCTGCGAGCCCCTGCGAAAGTCAACCTTTCGCTCCGCATTCTCGGAAAGCGCCCCGATGGATTTCACGATCTGGAGTCGCTTATGACGCCCATCTCGCTGGCGGACGAGATCGAGGTGAAAACGGGCATCGGCCAGGGCGTGAGCGTGCAATGCGACGATGCGGAAATTCCGCAGGATGCCTCGAATCTCGCCGCTGTCGCCGCGCGCCAATTTCATGCCCACACCGGCCAGCGGTTCGATGCACGGATCAGCCTCCGGAAGCGCATCCCGTCCGGCGCCGGCCTGGGCGGCGGCAGCAGCGACGCCGCCGCAGTGCTCGTCGCGCTCGACGCCATTTTCGAGACGCAGCTCGGCGCCGCCGGCCTCGAGCGCATCGCGGCCAACATCGGCTCGGACGTTCCCTTCTTCATTCGCCGCGTTCCGGCCTGGGCGCGTGGTCGCGGCGAACGCATCGAACCCGCCGAGCTGCCCGCAAAGCTCGTTCTCGCGCTGTTCAAGCCGCCCTTCGGCGTGCCGACGCCGTGGGCCTACAAGCACTGGAGCACCTCGATCGAACTGCCCGGCGTGGACTACGCGCCGCAGGTCTGGAACGGGATCGAATTCGTGAACGACCTCGAGCGGCCGGTCTTCGAGAAATATACACTCCTGCCGGTGATGAAGGCGTGGTTGCGCGCGCAGCCGGAGTGCCGCGTCGCGCTGATGTCCGGCTCGGGCTCGACGATGTTTGCGGTGTGCGAGGAACGCGCCGCCGCCAAGGCGTTGGTCGCTCGTGCGCTCGAGCACTTTGGCGAGACCCTGTGGACCGCCGTCTGCGAAGCTCCCGTTTGACGGCCTCAGCCGACCGGGTATCTTCCCGCCATGAATTTCCGTTTTGCCCGCCGCGCGCTCGCGCTCGCCCTGTTCGCCGCTGCGCTTGTTCGGCCGGCCTCCGCCGTCAATTTGACCGATCTCAGCGGATTTGCCGGACGTTATGTCGGCACCGCCAAGGTCGCCGCCGGCTCGAACTCCTTTTTCGGAAAGTCGAAGATTCGATTCATCCCGACTTCCGCGACTTCCGCGAAAATCGTCGTCACCGCCTCGGTCAAAGCGGGGACGAATTCAGTTCCGGTCGATAACCAGCTCAACCTGAAGAGTTCCGGCGTGCTCACGGGCAAGGAATTGGCACCCGGGGTGACGTCAGGCGTGAAATTCAAGGGGCATTACACCGCGACCGCCACCCAGATCGGTTTTCAGGGTAAATTCAAGGTCGGGGCGACAAAGGGCACTTACAAAGGCACCGTGATGCGGTCGCAAAGCGGCAAAATGAAGCTGACCTACGGGATCTTCATCGGGGATAGCACGACCCCCGCCTACGTTTACATCTACGTCGGCAAGTAGCCGACTCAGCCCGCCATTTTGGCGCCGGCGAGTTGGTCGAGCTTGGCACGCTGTTCCTTTGTGAGGCGCTCGAGCATGTCGTCGCTGCGGTCGAGACGATTCTCGCGAAGCTCGAGGATGCGTTCGTAGTAGCTAATCTCGCCCTTTTCGAATTTCCGATTGATGTCGGACGCGGTTTTCTCCGTCCGCCACCAGACGTAGGCGAGCTTGGCCTTTTGCTTCGGAGTGAGCGCGAGTTCCGTCTGCACGTCGCCGGAGAGCAGCATAAATGCGCCGAGGATCTGATGCTCTACCTGGGTGAGACGCGCGCGTTGGTCGTCGTTCAAGGCCCGCAGAGCGCGGCGGTTCGAGCTGGCGGTGAGGGCCTCGAGTTGCGATTTGGCCTGCGCTTTCGACAGCTTGCCGGCGTTCACCTTCGCGACGATGGCGCGGGCGTCGTCGCGATATTCGGTGCGAATGTCGTTGAGCACCGCGCGCTGGAGCGAGGTGAGGTGGAGTTCCTTTCGAACGCTGTCCACGCCCAGCAGCACGGCCTCGGAGCCGGGCTTGCTGGTCGGCAGCGGCGGGATGACGCGCGTGGCACCGTGACCAAGGGACACGGCGCCGGCGAGGGCAAGGGCAACGACGAGGGGGCGGAGGGGCTTCATCGGAAGAGAAGGAGGAATTAAGCCGCGACTTCGCTCGCGATGATTTTCTCGAGCTTCACGATGTCGGCGGCAAACTTGCGGATGCCATCGCCGAGCTTGTCGGTGGCCATGGCGTCCTCGTTGAGCAGCCAGCGGTAGGTTTTCTCGTCCACGTCGAGCCGCTCGATGTCCGACGCCTTCGCGATTTCGGGGTCGAGTTTGCGCTCGAGGGTGGCGTCGGAATCGGAAAGCTCCTGGAGAAGCTCGGGGCTGATCGTGAGGAGGTCGCAGCCGGCGAGTTCGGTGATCTGGCCGATGTTGCGGAAGCTCGCGCCCATGACCTGCGTCTCGTAGCCGAACTTCTTGTAGTAGTCGTAAATCTTGTTCACGGACTGCACGCCGGGATCCGCGGCGCCGGTGTATTCCTTGCCGGTCGTGGCCTTGTAGTAGTCGTAAATGCGGCCGACGAACGGCGAGATGAGGCGCACACCCGCATCGGCGCAGGCGATGGCCTGCGGGAGCGAGAACATGAGGGTGAGGTTGCAGTTGATGCCTTCCTTCTGGACGACTTCGGCGGCCTTCGCGCCTTCCCAGGTCGAGGCGATCTTGATGAGGATGCGCTCGCGCGAAATGCCGGCTTTTTCGTAGAGGCCGATGAGGTAGCGGGCTTTTTCGACCGTGGCCTCGGTGTCGAAGGAGAGGCGGGCGTCCACTTCGGTGGAAACGCGGCCGGGGACGATCTCGAGAATCTCGCGGCCGAAGGCGATGAGAAGGTCGTCGGTGATCTTCCTGTAGAGGTCTGAGCCGGAGAGGCTGGAGCCCTTGTTATCGGCGATCGCCTTGGCGAGCAGGGGCTTGTATTCGTCCTGCTGGACGGCCTTGAAGATGAGCGACGGGTTCGTCGTGGCGTCCTGCGGCTCGTATTTCTTGATCGAGCCGAAGTCACCGGTATCCGCGACGACCGTGGTGAATTCCTTGAGTTGATCCAGCAGGCTGACGGCGGTGGCGGTGGTGCTCATGATTTGAAAGAAGAATTTGGACTAAAGCTACACCCGCGGGATGCATTGCGCCAAATCATTCTTCTCATGATGACCTCGGCCTCGCGTTCATAGCGCGGAGTGGGGACTCGGACGGCCTAAAGGGGGCGATCCTCGGCGGAGCCGCGCAGGTGAATCGTTTTCGCCTCGAGATTGTGGACGGCGCGGATGTAGCGGACGGTTTTGCTGCGCGCCCGCATGAGGATCGAGTGGGTGATGGCCGTGCGGCCGACCAGTTTCACGCCGGGAAGCAGCGCGCTGTCGCTGATGCCCGTCGCGCAGAAGATGGCGCTGTCGCCGGCGACGAGGTCGTTCGTGTAATAGACGCGGTTCAGCTCCTTCTCGGTCGTGACCTGGAGCAATTCGGCGCGTTCGGCGTCGTCGCGAGGCCACATGCGAAGCAAAATCTCGCCGTCGAGCGCCTTGAGGGCGGACGCGGTGAGAATTCCCTCGGGCGCACCGCCGATGCCGACGTAGAGGTCGACGCCGGAATCCGGCAGCGACGGAGCGACGGCGGCCGCGATGTCGCCGTCGGCGATCATGCGCAGGGACGCGCCGGCTTTGCGGATAGCGTCGATGTATTTTTGGTTGCGAGGGCGGTCGAGGAGCACGATGACGAGCTCGCTGATGCGTTTGCGCAGGGCGGTGGCAGCGATGACGAGCGTCTGCTCGAAGGGCTGGTCGATCGTGATGGGCGGGACGCGTCCCTTGAGGATTTCGCGGGCGACCTGCGGACCGTAAGCGATTTTTTCGACGTAGAAGCTCGGGATGTTCACCATGCCGTGGCCGCTGCCGTCGGAGACGTAGGCGGCGGACATCACGGAGATGGAATTCGGCAGGCCCTTGGCGATGTTGCTGGTGCCATCGACGGGATCGAGGGCGATGTCGAAATGCGGCGAGCCCTCGCGCCAGGTGCCGAGTTTGTCGCCGAGGAAAATGCCGGGCGCGTTGTCCTTGATGCCCTCGCCAATGACGACTTCGCCGCAGATATCGACGAGGTCGAAGACGCCGTAGATCGCGTCGCAGGCGGCGCCGTCGGCGAGTTCCTTCTCACCGCGTCCCATCCAATGGATGGCGTTCAGCGCGGCGTTTTCGGTGGCCCGAACGAACTCGAACTCGATGTTGCGTTCGACATCCTGGGCGATGGGATTGGGAGTGGGGTCGGAGGGGAACATGAACGGACGCTTAACTTTCGTGGGCGAGGCAGGCGGCAATGAAGCCCTTGAAGAGCGGATGCGGGGCGTTTGGCTTCGATTGGAACTCGGGGTGGAACTGGCAGGCGAGGAACCACGGATGGCTCTGCAGCTCGATCAGCTCGGCGAGCGTGCCGTCAGGCGAGGAGCCCGAGATGACGAAGCCGCGCTTTTCCATTTCCTCGCGGTAGGTCTGGTTGAACTCGTAGCGGTGGCGATGGCGCTCGAGGATTTCGGGGCGGCCATAGACCTGGTGCGCGAGCGTGTTCTTGCCGAGCACGGTCGGGCAGGTGCCGAGGCGCATGGAGGCTCCCTTGTCGGTCACGCCCTTCTGCTCTTCGAGGATGCAAATGACGGGGTGCTTGCAGTCGGGGTCGAACTCCGTGCTGTTCGCGCCCTCGAGGCCGCAAACGTGCCGGGCAAACTCGATCGTTGCGATCTGCATGCCGAGGCAGAGGCCGAGGAACGGAGTGCGGGACTCGCGGGCGAAGCGGGCGGCCTCGATCTTGCCCTCGATGCCGCGGTCGCCGAAGCCGCCGGGCACGAGCACGCCGGCCACGCCGCGGAGGTATTTGTCGGCGCCTTCCTTCTCGAGATCCTCGGCATCGACGAGCACGAGATCGATGCCGCAATCGTGCGCGGCACCCGCGTGCGTGAGCGATTCGTAGATGGATTTGTAGGCGTCCTGCAGCTCGATGTATTTGCCGACGACGGCGACGCGCACGCGCTTCTTCGGGCTCACCACGCGCTCGACGTAGCGAATCCAGCCGGCCATGTCGGGCTCGTGGGTTTGAAGGCCGAGGTAGCGGCAGACGATGGTGTCGAGGCCCTCCTCCTGGAACATGAGCGGGGCTTCGTAGATCGTGTTTTCGACGTCGAGGCCCTCGATGACGGCCTCCACGGGGACGTTGCAGTAGAGCGAGAGCTTTTGGCGGACTTCGTCGTCGAGGGCGAGTTCCGTGCGGCAGATGAGCACCTGCGGCTGGAGGCCGATCTCGCGCAGCTTGGCCACGCTTTGCTGCGTGGGCTTCGTCTTGAGCTCGCCGGCGGCCTTGATGAACGGCACGAGCGTGACGTGCATGAGGAGCGTGTTGCCGATGCCGGCCTCGAGCGTGAACTGGCGGATGGCCTCGAGGAAGGGCAGACCCTCGATGTCGCCGGTGGTGCCGCCGATCTCGGTGATGCACACGTCGGCCTCGCCGGGCTTCGCCATGCCGTGGATGCGGGCCTTGATTTCGTTTGTGACGTGCGGAATCACCTGCACGGTCTTGCCGAGGTAGTCGCCGCGGCGTTCGTTCGCGAGGACGGTCTCGTAGATCTGGCCGCTCGTCACATTGTTGGCCTTCGTGAGCACGCAATTCGTGAAACGCTCGTAGTGGCCGAGGTCGAGATCGGTCTCGGCGCCGTCGGAGAGCACATAGACTTCGCCGTGCTGGTAGGGGCTCATCGTGCCCGGATCGACGTTCAAATAGGGGTCGAGTTTCTGGAGAATGACCTTGAGCCCGCGGTGCTCGAGCAGGGTGCCGAGCGAAGCGGCCGCCAGCCCTTTTCCAAGGGAACTTACGACGCCGCCGGTAACGAAAATGTGCTTCATGCGCGCCGATCATACGGGCGTGGTCCTGAAAATCCAGCGTGCGGGCGAAAAAAGCCGAATCGCTACGATGCGGGGCTCGCTTCCGGGCGAGGCGGAGGCGCGCCGACCCCGGGAAATCGGCTCAGGACCTTGGAGAGCCGGTGCAGCATCCACGCGCTGAGCTCGAAGGCGTCACTGAGCGCGGCGATCTCCGGTGCGGCCGATTGGGTCTTTGCCCGCTCGACCTGCGCCTTTACGTAATCACCGTGGCGTTTCGTGAGTCCGCGCAGTTTTTCCACGGATTCCGCGGTGGGTTCTTCGGTGGCGAGCCGCGCCGCGCGGATGAGTTCGTGAAGGCCGTGTTTCAGGGTATAGACGGCGTCTTTGAGCGCGGGTTGGTGATGCACCTCGTAAAGCGCATCGTTGAACTCGCGCACGGTGTCCTCGAAATAGCGAATGAGCGACAGTTCCGCGCGGAGGAGGTGCAGAAAATACGCGTCCGTTTCGCTGAGGGCGTTTTTCGCCGCCAGGCGGGCTCCGAATTGCTCGATCGTCGCGCTCAACTGGCCGAAAGCGGGATCGCCTTCCGGTTCGCCATCGTCGCCGAGTTGTGCCGGCCGCGGTTCCACGTGCACGGCCACGAGCAATCGCGAGAGTTCCTTCGCCATGAGGCTGGTGGCGGTAGCGGGATCCGTGAGCGCGGAGTCGGAGAGGAATTTCGGCTGGGCGAGCGCGGCGGAGGATTCGCCGGGCAGCCATTTTTCCAGCTGCCGGAGGATCGGACCGGTCGCGCCGGCCATGAGCGCCGCGGGCAGGAGGTTCGACAGCAGGAACACGAGGGCGAGCTGGAGCTTGGGGTCGGTGGCGATGTGTCCGACCGCGGCGAGCACAAGCGGCAGGCCCGCCATTTCCGCGAAAAAAAGCGCGACCATCAGCACTCCACTCCAGACGCAAAAAATGTCCTCGAAACGCACGAGGCGGCGCGAGGGGCGGTCGAGATTCAGCGCCAGGAAGACGCGCAGGCCGATCGCGCCGAGGTTCGTGCCGTAGATGAGCATCGCCGCCTGCGGGATGGAGAACGAGCCGACGCCCGCGAGCGTGATGATGAGCATCGCGGCGCCGGTGTTCGATTGCAGGATCGCCGCCGCGAGCACGCCGATGGCGAAGGCGATGAGCGGTGAATTCACCGTCGCGGCGAGCATGTGCTGGAACCATTCCTGATTCCGCAAGGGCGCGGCGCCGTCGCCCATCGATTCCAGCCCAAACAGCACGAGCCCCACGCCCAGCAGCACGCCCGCAACCGCGCGCCAGAGCGGCTGGCGCACCATGCCGGAAAAAATGCCGGCCGCGCCGACGAGGTAGGCGACGTAGGGGCGGATGTCGAGGGTGACGAGAAACGCGAGCGCGGTGAGGCCGACATTGCACCAGAGGATCACCGGCGCCGCGCCGCGGGCGGTGACGATGCCGCTGCGCGCCATGCCCGCGAGGATGAAGGTGACCGCCGTGGCGCTCTGCATCAGCGCGCCGAAGCCGACGCCCGTGAGCCCCGAGAGGAGCGGGCGTTCGCTCACCCGATGGATCGCGCGCCGGAAGCTGGGGCCCGACAGGCGACGCAGGTTTTCGCCGACGAGTTGGATGCCGAGAAAAAACAGCCCGAGCCCGAGGATGAGCGCGCTCAGGCCGTGCATGGGACGTTACGCGGCGAGATGCGCGAAGTCGTGCTCGAGCAGCTGGCCGATGCGGTCGATCGAGATGTCGGCGGGCGGATATTTGCTCAGCAGGTCGGGCTCGTGCGCATAGTGGCCCTGCTTGACGAAGACGGTGGTGAGGCGGTCGCCCCAAATCTTTTTCATCGCGGTGAGGATGCGCAGCTTGTCATCGACCATCACGTAATGCTTCGCCGGGTGGATCTGCTCGACGTGGGCCAGTTCCTCCTCCTTGTGAATGTAGATGAGCACGTTGCGCCGCATGGCCTGGAAGAGGCCGGAGCGCTCGGCCTTCCGCGGCTGAAAGACGGCGTCGCCGTCGGACAGGATCGCAACCGTGCCCCACTTGCGGCAATGCTCGATGGCGTCGAGGGATTGCGGAAACAAGCGGTTCGCGAAGGGGTAATCGACGAGCCAGTTCGACATGCGCAGCAGGCGTGTGTCGTGCATGGCGAGCTTGCGGTAGCGCTGGAGGGCGCCGAGGTAATCCGCGTAGCCGAGCTCCACGCGCAGTTCCTCGAAAATCTCCCAGTATTTCACGGAGACTTCCTTGCCGTAGTGCTGCACGAGCATGTGCCGGATGTCCTCGGTCACCGCGTCGTTGTTGAGCAGCGTGTTATCGATGTCGAAGAGAAAGACGACGGGCTCGGGAGGCTTGCTCATGGCCAAGAACTAGATCGCCGCAAAGGCTTTCGCCAGCATCTCCTGCGCCTCGGTCTGGATGCGCCGGAGGTGATCGGCGTCGCGGAAGCTCTCGCCGTAAATTTTGTAAACTTCCTCGGTGCCCGACGGCCGTGCCGCGAACCATCCGCTCGCGCTCTCTACCTTGAGCCCGCCGAGCGCCGCACCGTTGCCGGGCGCGGTGGTGAGCATCCGGGTGATCGGCTCGCCGGCGAGTTCCGTCGCGGTGACCTGCGCGGGCGAGAGATTCTTGAGGATCGCTTTCTGCGCGGCGTTGGCCGGGGCGTCGATGCGCTCGTAGATCGGCGCGCCGAATTCCTCGGTGAGTGTCGCGTAATGCTCGCCGGGATCGCGGCCGGTCTTCGCGGTGATCTCCGCGGCGAGCAGGCCAAGGATCGGGCCGTCCTTGTCGGTCGTCCACACGCCGCTGTCCTTGCGCAGGAACGACGCCCCCGCGCTCTCCTCGCCGCCAAAGCCGAGCGAGCCAGAGAACAAACCATCGACGAACCACTTGAAGCCGACGGGCACCTCGACGAGCGGGCGGCCGAGCTTCCCGGCGACGCGGTCGATCATGCTGCTGCTCACGAGCGTCTTGCCGATGCCGGCCGCGGCGGGCCAGCCGGGGCGGTTCGCGAAGAGATAATTGATCGCGACGGCGAGGTAGTGGTTCGGGTTCATCAACCCGCAGCTCGGGGCGACGATGCCGTGACGGTCGGCGTCCGTGTCGTTCGCAAAGGCGATGTCGAATTTGTCTTTCAGCCCGATGAGGCCGGCCATCGCGTAGGGCGACGAGCAGTCCATGCGAATCTTACCGTCCCAATCCACGCTCATGAAACGGAACGTGAAGTCGAGGTCGGGATTCGTGACCGTGAGGTCGAGACCGTAGCGTTCGGCGATGGGTTCCCAATACGCAAGCGACGAATTGCCGATGGGATCGACGCCGATGCGCAGATCCTTGATCGCGTCGAAATCGATTACCGCGCCGAGGTCGTTCACGTAATTGGCGACGTAGTCGAAGCGTTGCGTCGTCGCAGCGGCGCGGGCCTTCGCGAGCGTCGTGCGCTTCACTTCGCGGAGGTCGCCGGCGAGGATTTCGTTCGCGCGTTTTTCCATCCAGCCGGTGATGTCGGTGTCCGCCGGGCCCCCATTCGTCGGGTTGTATTTGATGCCGCCGTCGGTGGGCGGATTGTGCGAGGGCGTGATGACGATGCCGTCGGCGAGGCCGGCCGTGCGGCCACGATTGTGGGTGAGGATCGCGTGCGAAACGGCGGGCGTGGGCGTGTAGCCGTCCGCGGCGTCGATCATGAGCGTCACGCCATTGGCCGCGAAGACCTCGACGGCGGAAATCCAAGCTGGCTCCGAAAGCGGATGCGTGTCCATGCCGAGGAAGAGCGGGCCGTCGATACCGGCGCCGGCGCGGTATTCGCACACCGCCTGGCAGATCGCGAGAATGTGCGCCTCGTTAAACGTGCGCTTGAAGGACGAGCCGCGATGCCCCGACGTGCCGAAGGCCACGCGCTCCGCGGCGACGCCGGGATCGGGCGCATCGGAATAATACGCCGAGATGAGGCGCGGGAGATTGACGAGGATCGACGCGGGGGCCGGCTTGCCGGCGAGTGGGCTCAGGCTCATGGAATCAGGCGTTTGGCGCGACGCTACCGCGTGGCGCATCGGATTGGCGAGCCGCATCGCTCGACATTCGGGCGCGTTGAACTACCATGATGGCGTGCTCCCCCTCCTCGGCGAATTCGTCGGGACAATGCTGTTGATCGTGCTTGGCGATGGCGTTGTCGCCAACGTGCTGCTTGCGAAGTCGAAGGGGCAGGGCTCCGGGTGGATCGTCATTACGACTGGCTGGGCATTTGCAGTCTTCGTTGCCGTGGCCATTGTTGCGGGCGTGAGCGGCGCGCACATCAATCCCGCGGTCACCATTGGGCTCGCGGCCGTCGGCGCCTTTCCGTGGAGTTCCGTGCCGGGCTACTTGGTCGCGCAAATGCTCGGCGCGTTTGCCGGCGCGGTCGTCGTCTGGCTCGCCTACCTTCCGCATTGGAAGGAAACGCCCGACGGCGAACTCAAGCGCGCCGTCTTCTGCACGGCCCCGGCGATCCGCTGCGCGCCGGCGAATTTTGCCTGCGAGGTAATCGGCACGTTCGTGCTGATCTTCGCGGTGCTCGCGTTCAAGGGCGCGTTTGAAAAGCCGCTCAGCGGCGCGGCCATTCCGCTGGATCTCGGCGCAATGGGCGCCATCCCAATTGCGCTCGTCGTGTGGTCCATCGGCCTTTCGCTGGGCGGCCCCACCGGCTACGCGATCAATCCCGCCCGCGACCTCGGTCCGCGCCTCGCGCATGCGATCCTGCCGATTCCCGGAAAGGCCGGCAACGACTGGGCCTACGCCTGGATTCCCGTCCTCGCCCCCATCGTTGGCTCGTTGCTGGCCGTGGGCGCCTACCTCGCCCTCGGAAAATTCTGATCTCCCCAACCCATGAAATACCTCCTCGCTCTCGACCAGGGCACGACCAGCTCGCGCACCATCGTCTATGACGAAACCTGCACGCCGCTCGCCAGCGTGCAGAAGGAATTCACCCAGCATTTCCCGCAGCCCGGCTGGGTGGAGCACGACGCCGACGAGATCTGGCGCGGCGTTGAGGAAACCGCGCGCAACGCCGTGGCGAAAGCGGGCATTGACGCCGCAGACATCGCGGCTATCGGCATCACGAACCAGCGCGAGACCGTCGTTCTGTGGGATCGCGCCACCGGCCAGCCGGTCGCGCCGGCCATCGTGTGGCAGGACCGCCGCACGGCGGACCACATGTCGGCCCTGCGCGAGAGCGGCATGGAAGCCCGCATCCAGCAAAAGACCGGGCTCGTGCTCGATTCGTATTTCTCCGCGAGCAAGCTCCACTGGCTGCTGCGGCAGGTGCCGAACGCCCGTGCGCGCGCCGCCGCCGGGGAACTCGCTGCCGGCACCATCGATTCGTGGCTCATCTTCAAGCTCACGGGCGGCCGCGAACACGTCACCGACGTCACAAACGCCAGCCGGACAATGCTGATGAACATTCATTCGGGCGAGTGGGACGAGGAAATGCTCGCCCTCTTCGACATTCCGCGCGCCGTCCTGCCGCGCATCACGCCCAACGCCATTGAGCTCGGCGAGACGGTGGCCGGTTTCCTCGGAAAACCCGTGCCCGTCTGCGGCGGCGTGGGCGATCAGCATTCGGCGTTGTTCGGCCAGCTCTGCACCCAGCCCGGCCTTGTCAAATGCACCTACGGAACGGGGTGCTTCATGCTCGCCTTCACCGGCGCGGAGCCCGTCGCCAGCAAAAATCGCCTGCTCACCACGGTCGCCTGGAAGCTTGGCGATGCTCCGCTGCAATACGCCCTCGAGGGCAGCGTCTTCGCCGGTGGCGCGGCGATTCAGTGGCTGCGTGACGGCTTGAAAATCATTCGCACCGCGCCCGAGGTGAACGAGCTTGCGGCCCAGGTCGCCGACGCGGGCGGCGTGACGTTTGTGCCTGCGCTCACCGGCATGGGGGCGCCGTATTGGGACCCGACCGCGCGCGGCACGCTGCTTGGCCTCACCCGTGGAACGACCGGCGCACACATCGCCCGGGCCACGCTCGATGGCATCGCCTTCCAAGTGGCCGATCTGCTCGGCGCAATGGAGAAGGATTCCGGCCGGCGCATTCCCGAGCTGCGCGTCGATGGCGGCGCGTGCGCCAGCGATCTCCTCATGCAAATCCAGGCGGACCTGATCGGCATTCCCGTCGAGCGCCCGCGCAATGTCGAGACAACCGCCCTCGGCGCAGCCATGATGGCCGGGCTCGGCGCCGGAATCTGGCGCAACGTGGACGAGCTGAAACAGGTGCGCGAAACGGATCGCCGCTTCACCGCAACAACGACGGCGAAGGACCGCCGCGACCGCCTGAAGACATGGCGCAAAGCCATCAAACGCGCCCGCCACTGGATCGACTGAGGTTATCACTATGAACCGCAACGAAATGCTGGAGCGCATTCGCTCCGAAAAGGAATGGGACGTCGTCATCATCGGCGGCGGCGCCACGGGGCTCGGCTGCGCCGTCGATGCCGCCACCCGCGGTCACCGCACGCTCCTTATCGAGGCGCACGACTTCGCCAAAGGCACCTCCAGCCGCAGCACAAAGCTCGTCCACGGCGGCGTGCGTTATCTCGAGCAGGGCGACATTCCGCTCGTTCTCGAGGCCCTGCACGAGCGTGGATTGCTCCATCGCAATGCCCCGCACCTCGTTCACCATCTCTCCTTCATCGTCCCGCGTTACAAATGGTGGGAGGGGCCCTTCTTCGGTATCGGCCTCAAGATGTATGATCTCCTTGCCGGCAAGCTGAACCTCGAAAAATCCCGCCTCCTCAGTCGCGACGAGACCCTCGCGCGCATCCCGAACATCGAGCCGGAAAACCTCCTCGGCGGCGTGGAGTATTTCGACGGCCAGTTCGACGACGCCCGCCTCGCGATCACCCTCGCGCAGACCGCCGCCGACCACGGCGCCGCCCTGCTGAACTACGTCCGCGCCACCGGCCTCACGAAGCAGGACAAGCTCATCACCGGCCTCACCGCCGAGGATGTCGAGACCGGCGAGACCTTCGAGCTGCGCGCGAAAGTCGTCGTGAACGCGACCGGAATTTTCGCCGACACGATTCGCACGATGGACGAACCGCAGGGCCCCGCCGTCGTCCAGCCCAGCCAGGGCGTCCACCTCGTCTTCGATCGGAGTTTTTTGCAGGGTGACTCTGCGATCATGGTGCCGCACACCGACGACGGCCGCGTGCTCTTCGTCATTCCCTGGCACGACCGCGTGCTCGTCGGCACCACCGACACCCCGATGGAAAAAGCCGACCTCGAGCCCCGCGCCCTCGACGAGGAAATCGGCTTCATCCTGCGAAACGCCTCGCGCTACCTCGCCCGCGATCCCCAACGCAGCGACATCCAGAGCATCTTCGCCGGCCAGCGTCCGCTCGTCCGCCCGCCGCGTTCCGACGGCTCCAGCACCAAACAAATCTCCCGCAATCACGAGGTTCTCATCTCCGAGGCGGGCCTCGTCACGATCGTCGGCGGCAAATGGACGACCTACCGCAAGATGGCCGAGGACGCCATGGATCACGCCACCCTCATCGGCGGCCTGCCCGAGCGTCAATGCGTGACCGCCACGCTCCAGCTCCATGCCTGGACCAGCCCCCACGCCGCCGCCACCAACGAGGCGCTCGAAGTCTATGGCAGCGACGCCCAGCACATCGCGCGATTGATCCAGGCCGAACCCGGCCTCGCCGAGCCCCTCGCCGCCGGTCTGCCCTACCAGCGCGCCCACGTCCTCTGGGCCGCGCGGCACGAACTCGCCCGCACCGTCGAGGACGTCCTCGCCCGCCGCACCCGCACGCTCTTCCTCGACGCCCAGGCCTCCCTGGACGCCGCTCCCGCCGCCGCCCAGCTCCTCGCCTTCGAACTCGGCCACGACGACGAATGGATCGCCGCCCAGATCGCCGACTATCGCGAACTTGCCAGCGGCTATCTCGCCCCGAAGTGATAGATTGTCCGCCATGCTCCCGCTCAAGGATCCTTCGCTCCTCAAGACTCAAGCCTGCTTCTGCGGCGAATGGCGCGACGCCCGCTCCGGGCGCACCATCGCCGTCACGAATCCCGCCACCGACGAGACCATCGCCACTGTCCCCGAGCTGAGCGCCGCGGAAGCCCACGAGGCCATC
>Ga0207649_10000425_pt1 | contig 30960 bp, 28 predicted proteins | sample KBSC43metaG_FD_184317 | JGI IMG/M metagenome (GOLD analysis project Ga0207649, IMG submission 184317) | Corn rhizosphere microbial communities from Kellogg Biological Station, Michigan, USA - KBS C4-3 metaG (SPAdes) (version 2) | ecosystem: Host-associated > Plants > Roots > Rhizosphere > Soil ... | reverse complement strand
TCGCGGCTTTCTCGAGAATGCCCTTGGTCCGCGATTCGGACAAATCGGCGAGCAGGTTGAACGCGCCGTAATTCGACTTGTCCGACGGGATCGGGGTGTTCTTCGCCCAGGTGCCGTTGGCGTAATTGTAGAAGCTGTCGCCCGGCGCGACCGACTTGTCCATGCCGGCTTCGTCCATCCCGAACGTGCCGAAGGTAGGCTTGGCCGACGACGCGGCCACGGTCTGCTGGGTGAACGCCGCGGCGCCGAGCGCCGTCGCCGCAAGAAGTGCGAACGCGAAGGGTTTCATGTTGGGAGGGTCCTTTCCGAAATGGGGGAGCGGACGCTCGCGCGACAAGCCGGAGCTGTCATGTTCCCCCATATTGATAGCGCGTGTTCTAGGGCGGTGACACGCCCAGTCAATCGCGTCAGCCGTGATCTCGCATGATACGGCCGGCATCGCGCTTCCACTCGCGCTCCTTGATATGCTCGCGCTTGTCGTGCGCCTTGCGCCCCTTCGCTAGGGCCAGTTCAACCTTGGCGCGGCCGCGCGCGTTGAAATAGACAGTAAGTGGGACCAGCGTCATGCCGTCGCGCGCCACCGCACCATGCAGCTTGTTGATCTCACGCGCATTGAGCAGCAATTTGCGCGGCCGCTTGGGCTCGTGGTTGAAGCGATTGCCATGGCTGAATTCGGGAATGTTCGAATTGACCAGCCAGACGCCGCCGTCGGCCAACACTTCGGCATAGCTTTCGGCGATCGACCCTTCGCCGGAGCGCAGGCTCTTCACTTCGGTTCCGGTCAGCGCGATCCCCGCCTCGAACGTCTGCTCGATGGCATAGTCGAACCGCGCGCGCCGGTTCTCGGCGACGATCTTCTGCTTGTCGAACGTGAGGGGCTTGGGACGGGCCATGGGCCGGGCGATGTAGGCGCCCGCGTGCCGGAAGGGAAGCCTAGCGAGTATAGCCCCTCAGTGAAAAGGCGGCTTCAGCGGATCGTCGCCGAAGCGATTGGGCCCGACCGTGCCCGGCAGGACGAGAAACACGATCATCATTACCAGGATCGCGAAGCCGAGGATGTTGACCAGCGACATCAGGGTCATCGACTGCATCGCCTGCTGGAATGCCGGATTGTTGAAGTCCGGCGGGCTGCCGGGTTTCGCCGCGGACATCGACGCCATCATCGAAAAATAACGGGGAAAGTACGACGCCATGAAAATCGGCGAGACGATCTGCATGGCGTAATAAGGCGCCGACCACCAACCCGAGCGGTCGCTGTCGTGCAGCCGACGCACGACCGCCGCGCCCGACAGAACGAAGAACAGCACGGCGCTCACGACGGTCATCGTGATCATGTTCTGCATCATCGGCATCATCAGCTGAATCATCGCCTGCGGGTCGTTGTCGAACCGGTGCGGATCGCCCTGCATCATTGGCATCATCTGGTCGAACCACGACGTCATCAGCGGAATCATCGCGATCGCCATGACGACGAACTGGACGATATAGACAATCAGGATCCACAGCCAGAAGGGCTGGCGATTCTCGCGCCCCTGAAAGTCGGCAATCCCGGTCAGATGACGCGTCAGCAGGTTCATGGCGAATACCCCCTCGCTATGTTGGATGAGCCTAGCGCAAGCGGGCGGGATTGAAAGTCTTTGTCCCCGGCTGGCGGTTTTCGCGGTTCATTCAGCGCCGGCATCCGACCGCCAAACCCCAGCTTTAGCACCGACTAGCGCATCTACATTGACCGTTTTATATCCTATCAAGATGATGGGAATAACGGATCGAGAGGGAAATGGTCGTCCCTCTGGCGAACGCCACCGTCAGACCCGCGGCTTTTGATGGGATGCAGCTTGCTCCGCGTAACCAACGGCTAAAGCGCGATGCAGGGCTGCGTGACGCCCGGCTTCGTTGTCCCCGAGTGAAGGGAATGAAACGATGCGATGTCATGATTCCAATTGTCCGATCGGCTGATCGACTGCTCCTGATCGCCTGACGACCACGCCGACCGGCAACGCCGGCGGCGCACGCCCGAATTCCATCGAATGCACGTGCCCTGCGGGGGCGCGGCCGGAGGCGATTGCCTGCGGCAAAGGGGACCCTTTCGTCTGATGACCAAGTATCTTTTCCTGACGTCTCTCAGCCTGGCGGCGCTGGCGTCCGCCCTTCCGGCGACTGCCTTCGCCGACGATAAGGTGGCGCCGGCAGGCGCGACCAGCGCCGTCCCCAGCGCGGTTGCCGATACCGATGCCGATCCGGAAGGTGGCGGCGACATCGTCGTTACCGCACGGCGCCGGGCGGAAAGCGCACAGGACGTGCCGATCGCGCTCAGCGTGGTCGACGACAAGGCGCTTGCCGCGACCGGCAATTATTCGCTGGCGCAGATCCAGCAGCTGGTCCCCAGCCTCCAGGTGTTCAGCTTCAACCCGCGCAACACCAATGTGAACATCCGCGGGCTCGGGTCGAACGTCGCGCTGACCAATGATGGGCTGGAGAACGGCGTCGGCATCTATATCGACAATGTCTATTACGGTCGCGTCGGCCAGTCGCAGTTCGACCTGGTCGACCTGCAGCAAGTCGAAGTGCTGCGCGGACCCCAGGGGACGTTGTTCGGCAAGAACACGACAGCGGGCGCGATCAACATCACCACGCGCGCGCCGAGCTTCGATCCCGAACTGTCGGCCGAGGCATCGCTGGGCGACTATGGCTATCGCCAGTTTCGCGCCTCCGCCTCCGGCGCGCTGATCGGCGATGTCGTCGCCGCCCGGCTGAGCATCGCCGACACCAGGCGCGACGGTTTCCTGACTAACGTCCATGACGGCAGCGATTCGGCCAATTATTATAATTTCAGCCTGCGCGGACAGCTGCTGATCAAGCCGAGCGATCGCCTTTCGATCACGCTGATCGGCGATTATTCGCACCAGAAACAGCACCATGTTCTCCAGGTCCTGTCAGGCTTCTTCGGCGCCTATGACGACGGTACGCCGATCGCCAACAATTTCCTCAATCGCACCAGCCGGGCCGGCTACACGCCCCTGCCCTTCACCCCCTTTGCGCGGCTCGGCGATTCAGACAGCCCCTACCACGCCAACATGAAGAGCTATGGCGCGTCGGGACAGGTCGACTGGGACCTCGGCGCCGCCGCTTTGACCTCGATCACCGCCTATCGCTGGTGGGATTGGGATCCGGCCAATGACGGTGACGCCACCGGCCTGCCGGTAGTGACAAAGTCGCAACAGGCCAATCACCAGCGCCAGTTCAGCCAGGAAGTGCGGCTGGCGTCAAAGGGTGACAATCGCATCGATTACGTCATCGGCGCTTACTATTTCTGGCAGATCGTCAAGGGAAATGGCGCAGTCGCTTATGGGCCGGCGGCGCCGAATTGGTACCTCCCGACCACCGCCGCGGCGGTCGCCAATGCCGCGCTCAACGGCTTCGAGGCGGACTCGACCTCGACGCCAACGACCCACAGCGCCGCCGTGTTCGGCCAGGCGACGTGGAACGCGACCAGCCGGTTCAAACTGACCCTGGGCTTGCGCTACACCCACGAGAAGAAGGAAGGCGCATACAACCAGTTCTGGGTCGCGGGCACCGATCCCTCGACCCTGTCTCCGGCGGCCGGCGCCGCGGTGATCGCGATCCGCAACCAGTTCAATCCGGTCACCGCCTATGCGACCCGCTTTACCGACGACAGCGTCTCGCTACTGGCCAATCTGTCATACAAGATCGCGCCGGACGCACTAATCTATGCGACTTATTCGAGGGGATCGAAGTCCGGCGGCCTCAACCTCACATCGCTGCCGGCCGGCGTCACTCCCGATGTGCGGCCAGAGCGGGTCAATGCTTATGAAGTCGGGCTGAAAGCTCAAGCGCTCGACAAACGGCTGACGGCGAACCTTGCCGCATTCTGGACCGACATATCCGATTACCAGACCGCGATCACCGAACAGGCGCCGGGCGGCCTCACTTATCGCCAATATATCTCCAACATTCCCAGCGTGCGATCGCGCGGCGCCGAAGCCGATTTCAGCTTCGCGGCAACCCGCCTGGTCAGCCTCAATGCCTCCGCTTCCTATACCGACGCGGTCTATATCGATTACCCCAACGCACCGCAGGCGCCGGAGCGGCTCGACCTGGGATCGGTCCAGAGCCTCAGCGGCAAGCCGCTCGCCGGCGTTCCCAAGTTCACCTACACGCTGGGCGCCGATATTGCCCAACCGGTCGGCCGCATCGCCGGCCAGACGCTTCAATTCTACGGCCATGTCGATTTCGCGCATCGCTCGTCACTGAACACATCGTCGACCAATTCGCGCTATGCCCAGGTGCCCGGTTATGGCGTGCTCAACGCGCGGATCGGCGTGCGGCCGGAAAGCGGCCGCTGGGACCTCTCGGTCTGGGCCCGCAATCTCACCAATACAGAATATTTTCAGACGCTTGCTGCCGCCAACACCGGCGTGATCACCGCGTTGCTCGGTGATCCGCGGACGGTCGGCGCGACGCTCCGCATCAAATTGTGAGGTGAACCATGGCTAGCCTGTTCCCGCCCCGACCACTGTCCTTCACCGCCCCGACCGACGACGCCGGGCCCGGCCGCCCGACCGCGTGGCGCCTGATCGCCTTGTCGGCAGTCGCGGTGCCGGTCGCGGCGGCCGGACTGCCGCTCGCGGTCTATCTGCCGCCAATCTACGTCCAGGACCACGGTCTGTCGCTCGGTGCGATCGGCCTGATCTTCCTGATCGGCCGGTTGTGGGACGCATTGCTCGACCCGCTGGTCGGCACGCTGAGCGATCGCACCCGCACCCGCTTCGGCCGACGGCGCCCGTGGATCGCCGGGGGTGGCCTGCTATTCGCGCTGGCGGCGGCGTTCCTATTCTTTCCGCAGGGCCAAGTCTCGGTTGCCTATCTCGCGGCGACGTTGTTCGTCTTCTATCTCGGCTGGACCGCGATCCAGATTCCGCTGCTCGCCTGGTCGGGCGAGATTTCGGGCCGCTATCACGAGCGCACGCGCATCGCGACCTTCCAGACCGTGGTGACCGCGTCGGCGCTGCTGCTGACCTTGATCTTGCCGACGATCGCCGACCAATGGCGGCCAGGCGACGGCAAGCTGAAACTCGCGTTGATGGGCGGGCTGGTGCTGGCGACGATCCTGCCCGGACTCGCGCTTACCCTGACCGCTTTCCCCGAGCAGCCGCTGCCTGAATCTCCAGCACACCGCCGTCCGATCGGCCAGGCGATCCGCACCGTGCTCGCCGACCCGTTGCTGTTGCGCGTGCTCGGCTCCGATTTCGCGGTGACGCTCGGCCAGAACATCCGTGCCTCGCTGATCGTCTTCTACGTCAGCTTCTTCATGCACCGGCCCGATTGGGCGGCGGGTCTGTTCCTGTTCCAGTTCGTGTTCGGGGTGCTGGCCGGCCCGATCTGGCTCAGGATCGGCTATCGCCTGGGCAAGCACCGCACCGCGGTCACCGGCGAGATCGTCCAGGTCGTCGTCAATCTGGGCCTGCTGCTGGTAACGCCGGATCGCTTCGGCTTGCTGCTCGTATTGACCCTGGCGCAGGGGCTGGCCCAGGGTTCGGGCAATCTGATGCTCCGCGCGATCGTCGCCGACGTCGCCGACAAGCACCGGCTCGATCATAAAGAGGACCGTACCGGGCTCTATTTCTCGGTGTTCAGCCTGGCCGGCAAAGCCGCCACCGCAGTCGCGGTCGGGATCGCCCTGCCGCTCGTATCCTGGCTCGGTTTCGACCCCAAGGCGGTCAACAGCCCCGCCACTTTGCAGGGGCTCGCCATCGTCTTCGCGATCGGTCCCGCCATCGCCCACGCCTTTTCCGCCTGGCTCGTCAGCGGCTTTCCGCTCGACGAGGCGGCGCATGCCGAAGTCCGCCGCGCGCTGGACGCCCAGGGGGCAGCCCTCGCCCCTGCCGAATGACCCCATCAACCCCGAAGGAGACGTGCCATGACCAATCTTACCCATGAATTCGTAAATGCGCGGGACGCCGACGCCCTGCTCGACATCGTGCCGGTCGCGGGCCGGATCGGTGCAGAAATCCGCGGCGTGAAGCTGTCCGGCGAGCTCGATCAGGTCGCCATCGCCGCGATCCGTGCCGCGCTGGTGCGCCACAAGGTGATCTTTTTTCGTGACCAGGATCATCTCGACGATGCGGCGCAGGAAGCGTTCGCGGAGAAATTCGGCAAGCCGATCGCGCACCCCACGGTGCCGGTTGTCGACGGCAGCAAATATCTGCTCGAGCTCGATTCGAAGGAAGGCTATGCGGCGTCCAGCTGGCATACCGACGTGACGTTCGTCGATGCCTATCCCGAAGCATCGATACTGCGCGCGATCACCATTCCCGAAGCCGGCGGCGACACGCTCTGGGCCAATGGCGTCACCGCCTATCAGGAATTACCCGAGAGCCTGCGCACGCTGGTCGACGGCCTCTGGGCGCTGCACACCAATCTCTATGACTATGCCGGCACGTTCGGCGCCGATCACAAGCGCGTCGAGGAATATCGCAAGGTCTTCGCCTCGACTGTCTACGAAACCGAGCACCCGGTCGTCCGCGTCCATCCGGAGTCGGGCGAACGCGCGCTGCTGCTCGGCCATTTCGTCAGGCAGTTCGTCGGGCTGAACGCGGCGGATTCGCAGCGGCTGTTCTCGATCTTGCAGGACCACATCACCAAGCCCGAAAACACCGTGCGCTGGCGTTGGAAGCCCAACGACGTGGCGATCTGGGACAATCGCGCGACCCAGCACCGCGCGATCGCCGATTTCGGGCCGCAGCGCCGCACGCTGCGCCGCGCGACTGTCGCCGGCGACGTGCCGGTGGCGATCGACGGCAGCCGCAGCAGGGTGATCAAACCCGAACAGGTCGCCGTCGCCGCCTGATCGACTTGGCTGGGGTAGCGGCCGCTGCCCCATCCTGGCGCCGCGTCCGTGTCACGCCGGACGCGGCGTCGAAATCATCATTGCCGGTTCAGAGCCCTGCCTTTGCCATCGCCTCATCGACCGCCGCGCGACTGGCGTCGTTAGCCTCGGTCATCGGCAGGCGGAGATGCATCGGCCATTGGGGCTTGATCTTGCCGACCGCATATTTGACCGGGCCGGGCGAGGCGTCGGTGAACATCGCGATGTGGAGCGGATAGAGGCGATCGTGGAGCGCCAGCGCCGTGGCATGGTCGCCCTCGGCCCAGGCGGCCTGGAATTCGGCGCACAAGCGCGGCGCGACGTTCGCGGTGACCGAAATGCAGCCGACTCCGCCCATCGCATTGAACGCGAGGCCGGTCTCGTCATTGCCCGACAATTGGACGAAATCCGGGCCGCAGCCCAGCCGCTGCTCCGTCACCCGGCCGAGGCTGCCGGTCGCGTCCTTCACGCCGATAAAGACCTCGGGGAACGCTTTGACGATACGCGCCATCGTCGCCGGCTGGATGTCGGTAACAGTTCGTCCGGGCACGTTGTAGAGCACGACCGGCAACGGCGTTTCGCGCGCGATTGCCTCGAAATGGCGGAAAATGCCTTCCTGGCTCGGCCGGTTGTAATAAGGCGGCACCATCAACGCCGCATCGGCGCCGGCGGCCTTGGCGGCATGGACATTGGCGATCGCGACGCGGGTGTCGTTCGACCCGGCACCGGCCAGCACCGGCACGCGGCGATTGGCCTGCTCAGCGCAGACGCGCACCGCATAGAAGTGCTCGTCATAGGTCAGCGTCGCCGCCTCGCCGGTCGTCCCGACCGGCACCAGTCCGGCCGATCCCTCGGTAATTTGCCACTCGACGAGTTCGCGATAGGCGTCCTCGGCGAAGGCGCCATCCGCCGCGAACGGCGTGACCAGAGCGGGGATCGAACCCGAAAACATGCTTAAACGCTCCCGCGTGGCGGCGATCCGCCGCTTTTTCGTTGTTTTATATCCTGACAGATAGGGCGCGAGAGCATATCCTGTCCACATGCTTGCGTCGTTGTTCAAAAGCGGGATCGCCGCCGCCGCCCTTTCGGGGATGGCGGCGACGGGTATGGCGTTCCAGGATCAGCTCGAATGGGCCAAGTCCAAATTGATGGGCGCGCCCAGCGCCGACCCCAAATCGGTCAGCGCCTTGTCGGCGGCGATCACCGAATGGCGTTCGCTCAGGCAGACCAATAGTGCGCCGTTCGAAAGCTATGCGCGTTTCCTGCTCGTGCATCCGGGATGGCCGGGCGATGTCGCGATGCGCCGCGCTGCCGAAGCGTCGCTGGCCACATCCGGTTGGTCGCCGTCGACCGCGGTCGCGTTCTTCCGGGTTTATCCGCCGCAGACGGGGACCTCCTGGGTCCGTTTCGCCGAGGCACTGACCGCGACCGGTTCGATGGAGGATGCACGGACGGCCGCGCGCAATGCCTGGGCGCAAGGCAGCCTGACTCCGACGGACGAGAGCAAGGTGCTGGCGACCTGGCCGGATGCGCTGCTGCCCAAGGACCAGGACGTGCGGATGGACCAGCTACTATGGCAGGGCCAGACCGCTGCCGCGGCTCGCCAGCTCGCGCTCACCAGCGCCGCGCGACGCCCGCTGTTCGCGGCGCGACTGGCGCTGCGCACCAATGCCCCTGACGCCGGCAATGCCGATGCGATCGGCGCCGGCGACCCGGGCTATCTCGCGGACAAGGCGATCTGGCTGAGCAATACGGGCGCCTCCGCATCGGCGCGCGCGCTGCTTGCCCGCCGGCACGATTTCTCGAGCCCTCCGCTCGATGTCGACCGCTGGTTCGACCTGCTGCTGCGCAATGCCCGCGCCGCCGTGGAGGCCGGCGACTATTCGACCGCGTACAATATCGCGAGCCAGGTCGACGACGCTTATCCCACCGGCACCGACATCGCGCTTCGTCCTCTTGCCGAGCGCGACCCCTATACCGACCTGGTCTGGCTCGCTGGGCAGACCGCGCTCAAGCGGCTGGGCCGTCCGTCTGATGCGATTGGCATGTTCGTCCGCTATACCGGCGGCTCGCGGTCGACCGCGCTCAAGTCGAAAGGCTTCTATTGGGCGGGCCGCGCCGCGCAGGCCGCGCGGCAGAACGACGAAGCGACTCGCAACCTCACCGCGGCGGCGCGCTATGGAGATCAATTCTACGGCCAATTGGCGGCCGAGCGCCTGGGTCAGCCGCTTTTGGCCCCAGCCGAGCCGACGCCGCCACCGATTCCGCCCGCCGAGCGCTTGGCCTTTTACAATAACGAAGTGGTCCGCGCGGCGCAGTTCCTCGGCACGGTTGGCGCGCATGAGGATCAGAGCCTGTTCCTGCGCCAGATCGCCAACCTCGCGACCACCGTCGACGATCACACGCTAGCCGACGAATTGGCCAGAACGCTCGGACGCCCTGATCTGTCGGTGATGGTCGGGCGCAGCGCGCTATTGAACGGCGTCACCGATTATTCCCGCTCGGGATTCCCGACGGTCAATATCCCGGCGTCGTCGACGTCGAACTGGACGATGGCGCATGCCATCATGCGCCAGGAAAGCCAGTTCGACCGTTCGTTGATCAGCCGCGCCGGCGCGCGCGGGATGATGCAGCTGATGAACGGCACCGCGCGCGAACAGGCGGGCAAGCTCGGCCTCGCCTGGGACCAGGGCATGCTGCTCAGCAGCACCGACTATAATATCCAACTCGGCACCGCCTATTTTCAGCGACTCTACAATCAATATGGCAGCTACCCGCTGGCGATCGCCGCCTATAATGCCGGCGCCGGCAACGTGAACAAATGGCTGGCGGCGAACGGCGACCCGCGCACCGGCGCGGTCGACTGGATCGACTGGATCGAAGCGATCCCGTTCGACGAGACCAAGCGCTACGTCCAGCACGTGCTCGAAAACGCGGTGGTCTATGATCTGATCAATCCGCAACGCGCGCTGTCGACCGGCAATGCGCGGTTGAGTTGGTATATCGGCAACAAGCGCCCGGGCTAACGACCTGCCCGTCACCCCAGCCGCCTGCCCGTCACCCCTGCCTGCTCGTCACCCCAGCGAAAGCTGGGGTCTCAAGCTGTATCGTGCCGTCGCCTGAGACCCCAGCTTTCGCTGGGGTGACGGAGGGAGTTTCGCTGGAATGACGGAGGGAGTTTTGCTGGGATGATAGATGGGGCTATCGAGGATCGGTGAACGACCGACCCAATTACATAACCCCCGCCGGCTTCGCCGCCTTGCGTAGCGAATACGAACAACTCTTCGCCGAGGAACGCCCAAAGTTGGTCGAGACTATCGCCTGGGCGGCCGGCAATGGCGATCGCTCGGAGAATGGCGACTATATCTACGGCCGCAAACGGCTGCGCGAGATCGATCGCCGGCTGGGCTGGCTGTCGAAGCGGATGAAAGCGGCGAAGGTGGTCGATCCGGCGCAACAGCCCGATACCAGCCGCGCCTGGTTCGGCTGCACGATCACCGTCGCCGACGAGGACGACAACCGACGCGTTCTGACTCTGGTCGGCGACGACGAGGCCGACGCCGGCAAGGGCCTGATCGGTTGGAGCGCGCCACTTGCGCGCGCCTTGCGGGGAGCCGCGGTCGGCGACCTGCGTCGCGTGACCTTGCCCGCGGGCGAAAAGGAATATGAAGTGATGGCGGTCAGCTATCCCTCCGCCGATGCGACCAAAAGTAGCAGCAGAACGTAACGGACCGTTTCTTGCGCGTGGCTGGTCGGTGATCGTGATAGGCTCTAGATCGGTCGCGTAACGAACAGGAGGTCATCCATGCCCATTCCCGCCAGTTGGTCGTCTCAACTCCAATCGCTGCTGCGTATCGTCACCGCGCTCGGCTTCATGCAGCACGGCGTGTCCAAGTTCTTCGGTATCCCGCCCTTCCCCATGCCGCTCAATCCGTTGCTCTACGCTGCGGGTACGCTCGAGCTGGTCGGCGGCGGGCTGTTCCTGCTCGGCCTGTTCACGCGGCCGGTCGCATTCGTTTTGTCAGGCATGATGGCGGTCGCCTATTTCATGGCGCACGCCCCCAAGAGCTTCTTTCCGGTGGTCAATGGCGGCGAGCCGGCAATGCTCTACGCCTTCATCTTCCTCTTCTTCGCCGCGGCGGGTGCCGGATCGTGGAGTCTCGACGCGCTGCGCAACCGGCCGGCTACGCAATAACCTCACCTGTGCGGGCGTGATTGCGCTGGCCGCATCGCGCCCGCTACACCGGCGCCATGACCGACGAGACTCATGCCCGTAACATCGCGTTGCTGATTGACGCGGACAATGCCTCGTCGAGCACGCTCGATCCGGTGCTGACGATCCTGGCCGAACTCGGCACCGTCAATATCCGCCGCGTCTACGGCAATTGGTCCAAGCCCGCGCTTAAAGGCTGGCGCGACCAGACGGTCCGCTATGGGATCGAGCCGCAGCAGCAATTCGACCTGACCAAGGGCAAGAACGCGACCGACATGAAGATGACGATCGACGCGATGGACCTGCTCTATCGCGGCCGCGTCCATGGCTTTGGTATCATGTCGTCGGATTCCGATTTCATGCCGCTGGCGATGCGGATCCGGCAGGACGGCCTGCCCGTCTATGGGTTCGGCACGTCCAAGACTCCCGAAGCGTTCCGTCAGGCCTGTACCCGCTATATCGACGTCACCGCGCTCCGCCAGGCCCCCGCTCCGGAAACCGTCACCAGCAACCACACTGCAGGCAATGGCAAGGCTGATGTAGATCCGGAACTGCTCAAGCTTCTGGTCGATGCCTATGACGCAGTGAAACGCGACGAGCGTGGGTTCGTCAATCTGTCCGAACTCGGCGAGCGGGCGGGCAACCGTTCGAGCTTCGACGCGCGCAATTATGGCTATAAGCGCCTGTCCGACCTGATCGAGGCGGTGCCCAATTTCCAGACGGAGCGCCGCGACGGCGGCCGCATCTACGTCAAGCGGGTGCGCTAGCCGGCGCGTTCCAGCTTCATCCGCGAGATCAGGGTCAGCCCACCGGCCGCCGCGCGCGCATCGCCTGGGCGAGCGTCCCCTCGTCGAGATAATCGAGCTCGCCACCGACCGGCAGGCCGTGCGCCAGTTGCGTAAGCCGCACCGGAAACCGCTCGATCCGCTCGGCGATGTAATGCGCGGTGGTCTGCCCTTCGAGCGTGGCGTTCATCGCCAGCACGACTTCGTCGATCCCGCCCGCTTCGACCCGGCCGACCAATTTGGCGATCGCCAGATCCTCCGGCCGCACGCCGTCGAGCGCCGACAACCGGCCGCCCAGCACGTGGTAGCGCCCCGGGAACAGCCGCGAGCGTTCGAGCGCCCAGAGGTCGGCGACTTCCTCGACCACGCACAAAGACCGCTGGTCGCGGCGCGGATCGGCGCAGACGGCACATGGATCGCTGGTATCGACATTGCCGCAGGTCGAGCAGGTCGCGAGCTTCTGGTCCACAGCCTCCAGCGCGGCAAGCAATGGCCCCAATGCCGCCTCACGCTTCTTGAGCAGATGGAGCACCGCGCGGCGCGCCGAGCGGGGCCCGAGTCCGGGGAGCCGGGCCAGCGCTTGAGTCAGCGCTTCGATTTCCTGCGATGCCATAGGGGAACAAATAGGGGGTTGCGTGCCCCCCTGCCAAGGGGCGAAAGGCGTGGCCCATGCGGATCGTCTTCATGGGAACCCCCGATTTCGCCGTTCCGGTGCTCGATGCCCTGATCGGCGCCGGTCACGACATCGTGGCGGCATACAGCCGGCCGCCCCGTGCCGGCGGGCGGCGGGGGAAGGCGCTGACCCCCTCGCCTGTCCAGGCGCGCGCGGAGACTTTGGGGATCGAGGTGCGCACGCCGCTGTCTTTCCGGAAAGAACCGGGCGCGGTCGAGGCTTTCGCGGCGCTGGCGGCCGATGTCGCGGTCGTCGCGGCTTATGGGCTGATCCTGCCGCAAGCCCTGCTCGATGCGCCGCGGCTCGGCTGTCTCAACGTTCACGGCTCGCTGCTGCCGCGCTGGCGTGGCGCCGCGCCGATCCAGCGCGCGATCCTGGCGGGCGATATCGAAACCGGCGTCGGCATCATGCAGATGGAGGCCGGACTCGATACCGGGCCGGTGCTGCTCGAAGAGCGTACGCCGATCGATGGCAAGACGTCAGCTATCCTCTCGGCCGAGCTGGCGGCGATGGGCGCACGGTTGATGGTGCGCGTACTCGACGACATCCATGCCTTCCCGCCGCGTGCACAGTCCGAGGAGGGCGTCACCTACGCGTCGAAGATCGACAAGGCCGAGGCGCGGATCGACTTCAACCGTTCCGCCATCGAGGTCGAACGCCAGATCCGCGCGTTCAACCCGGCGCCGGGCGCCTATTTCGAACATGCCGGCGAGCGCATCAAGGTGCTCAGCGCCGCGGTCATGGAGCTGTCGGGTATGCAGGGCGAAGTTCTCGACGGCCAGCTGACCATCGCCTGCGGCGACGGCGCGATCCGTCCGCTGGCGGTGCAGCGCGCGGGGCGCGGCGTCATGACGTCAAACGAGCTTTTGCGCGGCTTTTCCATCGACATAGGCACGCGCCTGTGACGCGGTTCGCGCTGACGGTCGAATATGACGGTCGTCCCTTCATGGGCTGGCAGCGGCAGGATCATGGACCCAGCGTACAAGCAGCGATCGAGCGGGCGGCCAAGGAAATCCTGCAGGAAGACACCACCGTCCATGCCGCCGGGCGTACCGATGCCGGCGTCCATGCACTGGGTATGCGCGCGCATCTTGACGTCACGCGGGCGATCACACCGTTCCGCTTGATGGAGGCGCTCAACGCGCGCCTCAGGCCCGATCCGGTGGCGATCCTCGACTGCGCAATCGTGCCGGACGATTGGCATGCGCGCTTCTCGTGCCTCGCCCGGCATTACGAATATCGCATCATCTGCCGTCGTGCGCCGCTGACCTGGGAAAAGGGGCTGGCGTGGCGGGTCCCGCAAGAACTTGACGCCGCGGCGATGCGCGATGCCGCGCAAATATTGGTCGGGCGGCATGACTTCACCACATTCCGTTCGGCACATTGCCAGTCGGACAGCCCGATCAAGACGCTCGACCGCCTCGACGTCGTCCGCGACGGCGCGCGGATCGGCGTCTTCGCCTCGGCGCGATCGTTCCTCCATCATCAGGTGCGGTCGATGGTCGGGTGTCTGGAACTGGTCGGCCAGGGGAAGTGGTCAAGGCAAGACCTTGAAATCGCGCTTAAAGCCGCCGATCGCGCCGCCCTCGGGTTCAACGCACCACCCGATGGCCTCTATTTTCTTCGCGCCGACTATCCGGCGGCCTGATCGCCTGTCTTACGCATCCCCGGCGAAGGCCGGGGCCCAGCTTCGGCGCATTCGAGACGGCGTCCCTCCATTGAGAATCTATTGCGACTGGGCCCCGGCCTTCGCCGGGGATGCGTGTCTCGTTAGCGGCGTGGTCTGGCCGGTCACCGGCTGAACCGTGCCGCAAGCTCGACATGGGTCGACCAGCGGAATTGGCCGACCGGCTGTATCCAGTCGAGGCGATAGCCACCTTCGCAAATCATCTGAGCATCACGCGCGAAACTACTGGGATTGCATGATACATAGGCGATTACCGGCGTCGTCGCCAGTGCCAGCCCAGCCGCCTGGTCACGCGCGCCTGCACGCGGCGGGTCGAGGACTACGGCACCAAATCGTCCGAGTTCCTCGACCGTCAGCGGGCGGCGATAGAGATCGCGATGGTCGGCGAACACCTGCCGTCCCGCACGCCCGGCGGCGGCCTTCAGTGACATTATGGCGTCACGCCCCGCTTCGGCGGCATAGACCCGCGCCGGCGCCAGCGAGAGCGCGAAGGTGCCGAGCCCGGCGAACAGGTCCGCGATCGTGCCTGCCTGCCCCACGGCCTCGCGCACCGCGGCAATCAGCGCCGCTTCGCCGTCGCGCGTCGCCTGGAGGAAACTGCCCGGCGGGAACGGCACGGCAACCTCCCCTCCGCCGGCTTTCCAACGATGCTCTGCATCGCCGGAACCTTGGCCGGCTCCGCCCAAGGTGATGGTGACGGGATCGGGCTCCCACCGCGTCTCGGGCCCCATGCCGTCATCGGTCGCGAAGCGGGCGACATTGTGCTGCTGGCAGAAGGCGATAATCGCTTCCGCCGCTTCGAGCCCGTCGAAACTCGCACCGATCAGCAATTCCACGCCCTGATCGCATGACGTCATCTGAATATCGGCCCGGCGGCGTTTCAGTCCCAGTCGCGCCAGCAGCTTGCGCAATGGTGCCACCAGGGCGAACAATTCCGGCACAAGTATATGACATTCCTTGATATCGACGATCGCGTGACTACCTGACTCGGCAAAGCCGAGCCGAACGCGACCGCCCTTCGCTTCCGCATGAAGCGAAGCGCGGCGACGTGTCCTGGGCGGGGAGAGGATCGGCGTGCGGATATCGGTTTCGAGTTCGTGCGCGGCGAGCGCCCCCGCGATGCGGTCGGTGATGAACCGCGCGTAGCTCGCGTCGTCGAGGTGCTGGAGCTGGCAGCCGCCACAGGTCGGGAAATGACGGCAAGGCGGCATCTGGTGATGCGGGCCAGGCGTGATCGAGCCATCGGCGTTGAGCACATCGCCCGGCGCCGCCAGCGCGGCATGACGTCCATCCCCGGTGACGCCCTCGCCACGCGCGGCGACGCGAATGATCGTGTCGATAGTCATCGCAAACACTCCGCGATCGCACGCGGCAGGCAGGGGATCAGATCGTCGGCGGCAAAAGCCGGTCCGGCGAGCTGGGCGGCGAGGCCGTGAAGCCATACGGCCGCTTCAGCCGCTGCGAGTGGCGCCACGCCTCCGGCTAGGCGCGCGCCTAGCAGGCCGGCGAGCACGTCGCCGGTGCCTGCCGTCGACAACCAGGGCGATCCGCTTGCATAGACGCGCACATCGCCTTGAGGCGTCGCAATGACCGTGTCCGCCCCCTTGTGCACGATGACCGCTCCGGCTTCAGCCGCGGCCGCGAGTGTGCGATCGATCTTGCTTCCCTTCCCCTCACCGAACATCCGGTCGAACTCGCCACTATGCGGGGTCAGGCAGGTCGGCGCGGCACGGCCGCTCAACCGGCCGACATCGCGCCCGATCAGGCTCAGCGCATCGCCGTCGAGCACCAGCGGACGCGTCGAGCCGATAGCCGCGTCCAGCCTCTCCCTCACATCTTGTTCCCGACCTAACCCAGGGCCGATCACCACCGCGCCCGTGCGTTCGTCCTCGAGCAGCTTGTCGAACTCCGTTATCGGCCGATGGACGATGGCATTCGGTCCATGGCCGTCATCTTCGCCGACCCGGACGACATAGCCGGCGCCGCCATGCAGCGCCGCGTTCGACGCGAGCCTGGCTGCACCAGGCATTCGGCCTTCCAGCACGGCCACGAGGCCGCGAGTATATTTGTGGCTGTGCGGTCCGGGCTCGCTCAGTCGAGGCATCGCGACCGTCCGCCAGGTCGTAGCGATCGGGATGCCGATATCGTCGAGCAGGACGTGGCTGCAGCGATCGAGCCCGTCGCCGAGCATATGTGCGGGCTTGAGCGCACCCAGCGCAAGCGTGACTGTCGCGCCGGCGGCCCCCATGTCGCGGCCGAAATCGGTGTCCATGCCCGAGGGCAGATCGATGGCGAGGGTGAAGTGGGCCGCAGTCACCAATCGCTGCAATTGGCCGACGATGTCGGGCGCCAGCGGACGAGTCAGGCCCGTTCCGAACAATCCATCGACAAGGATTGGCCGCACCGGCGCATCGGCAAGGTCGATAACCGCGCCGCTCCATTTCGCGCGCATCGCGGCGGCAGCGCCTTCCTTTGCCTGTCCAAGCGCGGCAACCGTGACGTCATACCCGCTCTTGGCCAGCAGGCGCGCGGCAACCCAGGCATCGCCGCCATTATTGCCGGGACCGGCCAGCACCAACACCGGCCGCCCCATCGCAAAGCGAGCCGTCTCGCGCGCCACGGCCGCCCCGGCGCGTTCCATCAACTCGGACTGTGGAACGCCGGCGGCGAACACCGCTTCTTCCGCCGCGCGCATTGCGGCGGCGGTGACGATCGGTAAGCCTTCAATCGGAATCATTTGGGGCTATTAGCGCCCTTGCCCTTCATCGTCGCGGGCAAACGGAAGCGGTCGCCGCCGATCGCCACTTCGATCTGATGATCGGCGACGATCGTGACCTTTGCCGCCTCGGCGCCATCGGCCGCCACCACGCCGCGCCCGTCCTTGACGACCAACAGGCGGCGGAATCCACCGTCGGGCTTGTGCACGGTCAGGATAAGCCCCTCGGTCGATTGCACGCGATCGAGCGTGCATTGGCGCGAGAAAGCGGCATTGCCGGCGGGCGCGCAGACGATGCGGCCATCGTCCTCGGCATCCGAGCTCGCCTGGGCGAGTGCGTTGTCGAACTCGCTATTGCCGTTGCCGGCCGACGAACGTGGGTCGGCTGAACAGGCGGCGAGAATCAAGCCAATCGCGAGCGCGCTAGATATCCGCGTAAACATGAGTTTCGGCCGCCGCTCCTGGATGGGTCACGGCGCCCTTATAGGCAGGGCCGACATTCTGCGCATAGCGCCACAAAGCGCCCGACCCATAATCGGACACACGCGCTTTCCACGCCTTGCGGCGCTCGGCCAGCACGTCTTCCGCGACATCGAGATCGATCGTACCCGCCTCGGCGTCGATGCGGATCATGTCGCCATCCTCGACCAGCGCGATCGGACCGCACTCGGCGGCCTCAGGCCCGACATGGCCGATGCAGAAGCCGCGCGTCGCGCCCGAAAAGCGCCCGTCGGTGATCAGCGCCACCTTCTCGCCCATACCCTGGCCGTATAGAGCCGCGGTGGTCGATAGCATCTCGCGCATGCCCGGGCCGCCCTTGGGCCCCTCGTAACGGATGACGATCACTTCGCCTTCGTTGATCTGGCGCGCCTCGACCGCGGCGAAACACTCTTCCTCGCAATCGAACACGCGCGCCGGACCGGCGAATTGCAAATGGTGGAGGCCGGCGACCTTCACGATCGCACCTTCGGGCGCCAGCGTGCCGCGCAGCCCGACGACACCGCCGGTCGGCGTGATCGGCGTCTTGGCGTCATAGATGACCTTCTGGTCGGGGTTCCAGGTCACCTGGTCGATATTTTCGCCCAGCGTCTTGCCGGTCACGGTCAGGCAGTCGCCATGCAGGAAGCCTTCGGCGAGCAGCGTCTTCATCAGCATGTAGACACCGCCGGCATCGTACATGTCGCGCGCGACATATTGGCCGCCCGGCTGCAGGTCGGCGCAATAAGGCGTGGTCTTGAAGATCTCGGCGACGTCGAACAAGTCGAACTCGATCCCGGCCTCATGCGCCATTGCCGGCAAGTGTAGCGCGCCGTTGGTCGATCCGCCGGTCGCAGCGACGATCCGCGCGGCATTCTCGAATGCTTGCCGGGTGCAGATGTCACGCGGGCGGATATTCTTCGCCAACAATTCCATTACCTGGGCGCCGGCAGACACCGCAATCTGTTCGCGCGTCGTGTAAGGAGCCGGAACCATATTGCTGTTCGGCAAGGATAATCCGATCGCTTCGCCGACACAGGCCATGGTGTTGGCGGTATATTGTCCGCCGCACGCGCCATGCCCCGGACAAGCGACGCGTTCGAGCTCATGGACCTCCGACAGCGGGCAATTGCCGGCGGCATAGCGGCCGACCACCTCGAACACGTCCTTCACCGTGACGTCACGATCGTGGAAACGGCCGGGCAGGATCGATCCGCCATAGACGAAGATCGACGGAATATTGAGGCGGAGCATCGCCATCATCATGCCGGGCAGCGATTTGTCGCACCCGGCAAATCCGACCAGCGCGTCATAGCAATGGCCGCGCACCGACAGTTCGACCGAATCGGCGATGACCTCGCGGCTGACCAACGAGGCCTTCATCCCCTGATGCCCCATCGCGATGCCGTCGGTGACGGTGATCGTGTTGAAGCGCCGCGGCATGCCGCCGCCTTGCTCCACGCCGCGCCGCGCGGCATCGGCCTGCGCGTCGAGCGTGGTGTTGCACGGCGCCGAATCGTTGCCGGCCGAGGCGAGCGCGACGAACGGACGCGCAATCTCTTCCTCCGTCAGCCCCATGGCGTAATAATAGCTGCGGTGAGGGGCGCGCTCCGGGCCGACTGAGACGTGGCGGCTGGGGAGCTTTGATTTGTCGAATATGTGGGTCATGGCGCGACGCCTATGTCGCGAGAAGGCCCGTTTGCGCAAGACTATTGCGTAAGTTGGTGAGGCGGGGAGCGGCCGAAGCCGCTCCCACGACCGATGACGTCCGGTTTTAACCGGAGACCATGCGCGGGCGCGGCGTGGAGACGGACCTGCGTGGCCGTCCCCCAGCAAGTTGGGGGCCAGTTGAGGACTCGCGCGGCTGACGATGGTTAAGCGCCTCGGGGCGGTCCCGCCATGGCACGCAAATCTGTCATGCGAGTGTCGATTCGAGACACCACCAATCGGGTCGGGCGCTCCTGATCGCCTGCGCGGCGGCGACGCGTGCAGCTTCGTCGGCGAACAAGGCGAAGCAGGTGGCGCCCGAGCCGGACATACGGGCGAGGATGACGCCAGGTTGGGTAGCGAGCAGGTCGATCACCGATCCTATGATTGGGGCCACAGCCCGTGCCGGTTTTTCAAGATCGTTGCGCCCTTCGATGGCTGCCTTCAACCATCCCGTCATGCCGGGCTCGTCCCGGCATCCACCGTGCAACACAGCCCCGGAGCTGGGGGTTTGCGGCACGGTGGACCCCGGCACAAGGCCGGGGTGACGGAGGGCTAGAGGGCCACGATCGACACCGTCCCAGCCCCTGAAGACGGCTGCGGTCGAAACGCCGACTCCCGGATTGACCAGCAGGACGGGCGTACCGGTCAGGCCTTCGATCGGTTTCAACTGCTCGCCCCGGCCGCCGCCGATCGCGCTCTGTCCGAGCAGGCACGCCGGCACGTCCGAGCCCAACCCAAGCGCGATGTCAGCCAAGGTCGACGGGTCGATGCCCTTCAACTGCGCCAGCGCGCGCAACGTCGCCGCCGCATCAGCCGACCCTCCCCCGATCCCCGACGCGACCGGCAGATGCTTGTCGAGCGTTATCGCGAGCGGGGGTAGCGGCCCGTGTGCCGCGGCAAACGCGTCGCGCGCGGCCAGGACGAGATTGTTGCCCTCACCCCTCAGCCCCTCGGCGAACGGCCCAGTTAGCGCGAAGCTGTCGCGATCGGCCTCCTCGATGGACACCGTGTCGCCGTCGCGCAGGAACGCGAACAATGTCTCGATCTCGTGATAGCCGTCGGCGCGCCGGGCGCGGACGTGGAGCGCGAGATTGATCTTGGCCGGAGCCGCTTCGACGATTTTCACGAGCGCGTCGTGGCCGGGCCGTTGAGGATCTTGGCGTCGAGCCGCCGGGTCGCGTCCGGCTTTGCCACCACGCGCGCCGCTTTCCAGGCGTAACGCGCTTCATAGCGGCGCCCGACCGCCCAATAGACGTCACCCAGATGCTCGGCGATCTCGGCGTCGGCAGGGGCCGCTGCCCCGGCCGATTCGAGTAGCGGCAACGCGCGGTCGGCGTCGCCGCGCCGGAAATAGGCCCAGCCGAGCGAATCGGCGATGGCCGGCTGGTTCGGCGCCAGAGCATTGGCTTTTTCGAGCATGGCCAGCGCGCGCACCGCGTCGCCGCCATGCTCGATCAGCGAATAGCCGTAATAATTGAGCGCGACCGCCTGGTCGGGACCCAAGGCTACCGCGCGTTCGAGCGCGGCCCGGGCGAGTTCCCACCGCCCGGCCTTGTCGTATGCGGAGCCGATCTGCAGCCAGACCGTCCAGCCGGCATCGTCGCCCAGCCTGTCGCGCGCCTTCTCATAGGCTACCGCCGCTTCGAGCGGGCGGTTCGCGATCAGCAGCATGTTGCCATAATGCTCGGCGCTGTCGGCATCGCCGTCGGGCGCCTCGGCAAGCGCTTTGGCGGCGGCGATTGCTTCCGGCATGTCGCCCTTGGCGCGCAGCACCTCGACGCGGATCGACTGCGCCAGCGCGTTATAGGCCGTGCCCGGCGCGATCTCGCCCAGCACGGTCAGCGCGCGGTCGTGCGCGCCCTGCCGTTCCAGTGCCGCGGCGAGCAACAGGCGGGCGCGGCCGTCCTCGGGATCGAGGATCAGCGCCGAGCGCGTCAATGTGATTGCGATTGGAGTCGTGCCGGGATCGGTCAGGTCGGCGGCGACGCGCGTGTAGAGCCGCGCGATACCGATCATCGGTGTCGCCTTGACCGCGCGAAGATGGCTCCGCACCGTCGCCACTTCGGGATCGGAGCCGCCGAGCAAGTCGCTCGCGAGCGCGTCATTGCCCTGCCCCATCAGCAATTCCGCCGCCGAATAGCGCAAATCCAGTCCGCCGCTGCTGCCACGCAATTCCGCCGACAGCGCCTTTGCGGCGCCGGGAATATCGTTCCGCGCTATCAGGATAAGCGCGCGCTGTTCGAGCAGGATATGGCTGATCGCGCCGGTACGCCCGGTCGCCGCGAGTCCTGCGGTCGGGTCGCCGCCGCGGCCGAAGTCCTGCCAGGCACGGACCGCGGGCACGAAGAAATCGAACGGCGTCTTGTCGAGCGACGCCAACGCCTTGTCGACGGCGGCGGGGCTGCCGCTCTTTATTGCGTCGGCGAGCAGCAGCAGCTTGGCATCGTTCGGCGCATCGCTGCCCAAGGCCGCCACGGCGCGCCGCGCGAGCGCCAGGTCGCCCGCCGCCATCGCCTGGCGAAACGCGCGATTGGCGACGGTCGGGTCGCCGGGAGCATTGGTCAGCGCAATGCCATATTGCTGGGCAGCGACGCCGACATTGCCGTTCGCCGCCGCGATCCGGGCGCGGCCGAACGCGCCATAATCCTCGGCCTGCGCGCTTGCGGGAAGGAACGCAGACGCCAGCGCGGCACAGGCAACAAAAGCGGGCTTACATATTGGGATAGTTCGGTCCTCCGCCGCCCTCCGGCACCACCCAGACGATATTCTGGGTCGGGTCCTTGATGTCGCATGTCTTACAGTGGACGCAATTCTGCGCGTTGATCACGAAGCGCGGATTGCCCTCTTCCTGGCCGACGATCTCATAAACGCCCGCCGGGCAATAACGCTGCGCCGGCTCGTCATACATCGGCAGGTCGTACTCGACCGGGATGTTGGGGTCCTTCAGCGTCAGGTGGACCGGCTGGTCCTCCTCGTGATTGGTGTTCGACAGGAATACCGAGGACAGGCGGTCGAAGGTCAGCACGCCGTCGGGCTTGGGATAGTCGATCGGCGTGACCAGATCCTTGCGCCAGAGCGTCGTGTTGTCGGGGTGGTGCTTCATCGTGAACGGCATTTTGATGCCGAAGCTCTCGATCCACATGTTGATGCCCGCCAGGATCGTGCCGATGAACTCGCCATGCTTCTCGACGAGCGGGAGCACGTTGCGGACGACCGACAGCTCCTTCTTCACCCAGCTCTTGTCATAGGCCTCGGGATAAGCGGCCAGCTCGTCGCCTTCGCGTCCGGCCTGCACCGCCTCGAATGCCGCCTCGGCGGCCATCATGCCCGATTTCATCGCGGTGTGCGTACCCTTGATCCGCGGCACGTTGAGGAATCCCGCGCTGTCGCCGATCAGCGCCGCGCCGGGCATCACCAGCTTCGGCACCGCCTGATAGCCGCCATCCGAAATCGCCCGCGCGCCATAAGAAACCCGCTTCGCGCCCTTCAGGATCTCGGCAATCGCCGGATGCGTCTTCCAGCGCTGCATTTCCTGGAACGGCGAGACATAGGGATTGGAATAATTGAGCCAGGTGACGAAGCCGAGAGCGACCTGGCCGTTCGCCTGATGATAGAGGAACCCGCCCCCGTCCGAACCGCTTTCGCTGAGCGGCCATCCCTGGGTGTGGATGACTCGGCCGGGCTGGTGCAGTTCGGGATCGATGTCCCACAATTCCTTGATGCCGAGGCCATAGACCTGCGGTTCGCAATCGGCGCGCAGATCGAACCGGTCGACCAGTTGGCGAGTCAGATGTCCGCGCGCGCCTTCCGAGAAGAAGGTGTATTTGGCGTGGAGTTCGAGGCCGGGCTGGTAATCGGGCTTGTGCGATCCGTCGCGCGCGACCCCCATGTCGCCGGTCGCGACGCCCTTCACCTTGCCGTCGTCGCTGTAGAGGATCTCGGCCGCGGCGAAGCCAGGGAAGATTTCGACGCCGAGTTCCTCGGCCTGCCCCGCCAACCAGCGGCACAGATTGCCCAGACTCCCGGTATAGGTGCCCTTGTTGTGCATGAAGCCGGGCGTGAACAGATGCGGCATCCCGAACCGCTTTTTCTTCGTCAGGATCCAGTGCTGATTGTCGGTGACCGGCGTCTCGGCCATCGGACAGCCCGTGTCGCGCCAGTCGGGGATCAGTTCGTCCAGGCTGCGCGGATCGACTACCGCACCCGAAAGGATGTGCGCACCGACTTCGGAGCCCTTTTCGAGCACGCAGACCGAAATCTCCGCCCCCTTTTCGGTCGCGAGCTGTTTCAGGCGGATTGCCGCCGACAGACCCGCCGGCCCGGCGCCGACGATCACCACGTCGTACGGCATCGACTCGCGTTCGCTCATCCCTTTTCCTCCCTTGGGACCTTTTTGTGACCAGTCATCGTAAGACGACAACGGTCTGTCGGCGAATGCGGTGCCAACGAATTGACCCCGCGGTCAAGCTGGGACTCTATGCAGACAGCTATGGGGGCTGACCAGAACCACGATTGGCGGGCAAGTATCGCCAGTGCGCTCGAATGGTGGCGCGACGCGGGAGTCGATTGCGAGATCGACGATTTGCCGCGCGACTGGCTTGCGCGCGCGCCCGCCCCACCCGTCGCCGAGCGACTGCCCGGGCAAGTCGCGGAAACCGCCGTCGCGCCGCCGACCTTGCCGGCGACCTTGGACGAATTCGCCGCGTGGCGGCTTGGCCCAGCCGCGCCCGAGGCGGGCTGGCCGGGCCAGGCGCTCGGCACGCAAGGCGATGTCGCGAGCGGGCTGATGATCGTCGTCGATATGCCCGACCGCGAGGATGACTCTGCCGGTTCATTGCTGTCGGGCAATGCCGGCGCGCTGTTCGACCGCATGCTCGCCGCGATCGGTCGCGACCGCCAATCGATCTACCTCGCGGCGCTGGCGGTAAAGCGTCCTCCGGCCGGCCGCGTGACCGAGGAAATGAGCCAGAAACTCGAGGCGCTGATCCGTCATCACTTGTCGCTGGCGCGTCCGAAACGCGTGCTCGTCCTAGGTAATGCGGCGAGCCGTGCAATCACGGGGTTGGACGTCGCCAATGCGCGTGCAAGTTTACGCGAGGTTAACCATGGCGGCGGGACAAGTGAGGTGGTGGCAAGCTTCCATCCTCGTTTCTTGCTGGAGAAGCCCGTCGCCAAAGCCGATGCCTGGAAGGACCTCAGAGTGTTGATGGGGGGATTTGAGTGAAAATCGCGCGTTTTCTCGTTGCCTCGGCGCTGGTGTTTGCGGCCGGCGTCCCTGCCCTTGCCGCCGGCAACCCGCCAGCATCCGCGGTGATGGCGCGCGGGATTCCCGCCCAGCTCGATTCCGATCAGCGCACCGGATACGCCGCGGTGTTCAAGGCTATCCACGAAAAGCGCTGGAACGACGCCCAGTTGCAACTGACCGCGATGAAGCCGGGACCGCTTCATTCGATCGCGCTGGCCGAACTCTATACCGCCAAGGGCTCGCCCAAGGTAGAGAACGACCCGCTGCTCGCGGTCGTCACCGCCGCACCCGAACTGCCCGAGGCGCCGAGCATCGCGCGCATCCTGGCCTTGCGCGGCGTGACCGCGCCGGTGCTCCCGTACCAGCAGCGGCTGGTTTGGAACAACGGCGCCTCGACCCGCGGGCGCGCCAAGCCGACCAAATACGATCTCGCCGCCGCCGAGCTCGCGCTCAAGATGCAGCCGATGATCAAGAACGATGACGGCCCCGGCGCGCAGGCGCTGCTCGAATCGACCACCAACCTCACTCCCGAAGCGCAGATCGAATGGCAGCAACGCGTTGCGTGGATCTATTATCTGCAAGGCGACGACACCAATGCCCGGATGATGGCGACCAAGGCGCGCGTCGGCACCGGCGACTGGGCGGTCCAGGGCGAATGGGTCGGCGGCCTCGCCGCATGGCGCCAGGGCGACTGCACCGAAGCCGCACGCGCCTTCGTCAACGTCGCGGCGCGAGCGAGCGATATCGAACTTCGTGCCGCCGGACTCTTTTGGGCAGCGCGCGCGGACATGAAGTGCGGCCGGCCGCAATTGGTCGAGGCGCGGCTCAAGAATGCGGCGCAGCTCGATGAAACCTTCTACGGCCTGCTCGCGCGCCAGCAGCTCGGGATCAAGGAAAAGGCACCGGTGCCCGACGAGCTGATGCTCGCCGATTGGGACAAGCTCCAGAACAGGCCCAATGTCCGTGTCGCCGCCGCGCTGGTCGAGATCGGCGAGACCGACCTCGCCGACGACGTGCTCAAGCAGCAGGCGAAGATCGGGCCGAAGGATGAATATGCCGCGCTGGTCCGCCTGACCGAGACGCTCAATCTTCCCGAAACGGTCATGTGGCTGGGCAACAATTGCCCCGAAGGGACCAAGGCGCCGACGATTGCGCGCTTCCCCGCGCCCAAATGGGCACCGGCCGGCGGCTGGACCGTCGACAAGGCGCTGGTCTACGCCCACGCGCTCCAGGAATCGCGCTTCCGCAAGGACGTGATCAGCCCGGCGGGCGCTTATGGCCTGATGCAGATCATGCCCGCCGCCGCGGTCGATTATGCCCGCGAGCGCGGCATCACGGTCGATCGCGGCGCGCTGTCGCTGCCGTCGGTCAACATGGCGGTCGGGCAGCGTACGCTCGAGCGGCTGAGTACCCAGAGCTTCACCGGTGGTTACCTGCCCAAGGTGATCGCCGCCTATAACGCCGGGCCGGTACCGGTCACCGAGTGGAACGGCATCGTCAAGGACGGCGGCGACCCCCTGCTGTACATCGAATCGATCCCTTATTGGGAGACGCGCGGCTACGTGACCACGGTGCTGCGCAATTACTGGATGTACGAGGGCAAGGACGGCCGGGTGAAATCGCCGAGCCGCGAGGCGCTGGCGCAGGGCATGTGGCCGAAATTCCCTGGCCTGCCCGGGCCGAACGCGGTCAGGCTGACGCCAAGCCGGTAATGCGCGTTCCGAGCGGCGTGGCGCAAGTCTAGGCTCCCTGCGAAGACCGGCATCCAGCATCCGCACGGCGGCGACGGCGATCTTCAGCTTCGGGCATCAATCCCGCCCGTCACCCCAGCAGTCCACCCCGTCACCCCAGCGAAAGCTGGGGTCTCGTGGTTACGAAGCGATCGCGCCTTCGCTTGAGATCCCAGCTTTCGCTGGGATGACGGGTCAGATATCGTCGAGTCGACACGGAACGGAGCGGTGAATGCCGATTGACGAAACTCGCGAATTCGTACCGGTAAGGATCGCGGTTCTGACCGTCTCGGATACGCGCGGCCCCGCTGAAGATCGGTCGGGCGATACGCTGGTCGAGCGGCTGACCGGGGCCGGTCATGTCCTCGCCGATCGCACGATCGAGCGAGACGACCTCGACACGATCATCGAACGACTCGCGGCGTGGATCCAGCATCCCGAAATCGACGTCATCCTCATCACCGGCGGCACCGGCGTGACCGGCCGCGACGTCACGCCCGAGGCGGTCGAAGCGGTCGCCGAAAAGATGATCCCCGGTTTCGGTGAATTGTTCCGCTGGCTGAGCTATCAGACGATCGGCACCTCGACGATCCAGTCGCGTGCTTGCGCCTGCGTCGCGGGTGGCACGTATATCTTCGCGCTCCCCGGATCGACGGGGGCGGTGAAGGACGCATGGGACCTGATCCTCAGGGACCAACTCGACAGCCGCTTCCGCCCCTGCAATTTCGTCGAACTGATGCCGCGATTGACCGAGCGATAGCTATTTCGCCGCGGTCGGCGCCGCCGCCTTGCGGTGCTCCGCGACGAACTTGACCAACTCGGCATCGGTCGAGCCGTACCAGGCGACATAATCCTTGAAATTGTCGTAGGTCATTTTGCCGACGGTGGAGATGTAGGCGTATTCGGACAGATCGCCGTCCGAATCGATCGCAACCTTCAGGAACCGGTGATTGGCGTTCCATTCATTAGCCATTTCGGTGGAGAAGAACGGCTCCTTCTTGAACCAACTGTAGAAATCGAACGAGTCGCAACCGAGCTTGTTCTTGCAGCCGTAAAACAGAAGCTGAAAATCGTTTCCGCCGACTGCGCTGTCTATATAGGGGTCGCCATCCTTGCCGACCTTTATCTCCGCTTTGTAGCCCGCCTCGCGCAACAACGCGGCGACGCCATCGACGCCGCTCACATCGACGACCCGATCTGCGGCCAAGGCCGGCGCGGAAACAGCCATCGCTGCCGCGACGGCCAAAATCTTGCCCCACATATCGATTCCCCCCTTTTTTGTGCGTCGATCCTAAGGCTGCCCCGTCTGGCCGCAAGGCCGTTCAGTGCGTATCCGCCTGCATCGCGGCCAGTTCGTTGCCGTTCGGATCGCGAAAATGGAACCGGCGGCCACCCGGGAAGGCGAAGATCGGCTGGGTAATCGTTCCACCCGCAGCCCTTACCGCGCCCTCGGTCGCTTCGAGATCGTCGACCTGGATCACCGCCAGCGGCGCCGCGGTCCAGTCGGCGCGGTCGCCTTGCAGCCCCAGATCGGTCTCGCCGCTCATCGTTGCCGCATAGGTCGGGCCGAAATCGGTGAAATTCCAGCCGAACGCAGCCGCGAAGAACGCTTTCGTGTTCGCGACGTCCTGGACCGGCAGCTCGACATAATTGAGTTTCGCCATCTCACCTCTCCATTGTTCTTGATATGTTCTACATCGCGGCATAGGTTGCGGCAATGGCAAAAGCTCGTCCGGTCCGCGGCGCGACTATCAACCGCGAAAGCAGCCGCTTCAGTCTGCCGGAGCGTCTGGCGGATGGCGATTGGCTCGACGCGCTGGAGGATGTCGACGGCCCCCTGCCCCGGCTGCGGACCAGCGTCACGGTCGAGACCCCGCGCACGATCATCACGCGCAACCAGTCGCCCGACATCGGCTTCGACCGCTCGATCAACCCGTATCGCGGCTGCGAGCATGGCTGCATCTATTGTTTCGCGCGGCCAACTCACGCCTATCACGATCTGTCGCCAGGGCTCGATTTCGAATCGAGGCTGTTCGCCAAGCCGACCGCACCCGAATTGCTCCGCGCCGAGTTGATGAAGCCCGGTTATAGCTGCCGTCCGATCGCGTTTGGCACCAACACCGATCCCTATCAGCCGATCGAAGCGGAGTGGAAGATCACCCGTAGCTGTATCGAGGTTCTGGCGGAGACCGATCATCCGCTCACCATCACGACCAAGTCCGACCGCGTGGTGCGCGACATCGACCTGCTCGCTTCAATGGCGACCAAGGGACTGGCGGCGGTTGCGGTGTCGGTGACGTCGCTCGATGCGAAGGTCGCGCGAACCGTCGAGCCGCGCGCGCCGCATCCCGAGCGCCGGCTGACGGCGGTGCGTCGATTGGCCGATGCCGGGATCCCGACGATCGTGTCGATCGCCCCGGTCATCCCGGCGATCACCGATCACGAGATCGAGCATATCGTCGAACGCGCGGCCGAAAGCGGCGCGCGGACGATCAACTATCTGCCGGTTCGCCTGCCGTTCGAAGTCGCGCCGCTGTTCCGCGCCTGGCTCGACGCGCATTTTCCCGACCGTGCGGGTAAGGTGATGGCGATCATCAATTCGCTCCGCGACGGCCGCGACAATGATCCCAATTTCTTCACCCGGATGCGTGGATCGGGTCCCTGGGCCGACCTGCTCCGCACACGCTTCCAGATCGCGATGAAGAAGCATGGGCTCAGCCGCGAGCGGTTGAGCGTGCGGACCGACCTCTTCCATCCGCCACGCGGGCCGCAGGGGGAGTTGTTTTAGGGCCAATCGATACTCGATAATTGGCGCCGAGGGTGGCGCCCTCCCTCCCTGCGCCGACTGTGGCGCCAAACGGACCCGCCGAGCCGATAGGCGGTCTGCCGCGCGCCGTTTACGACCTGACGAGATGCGTAATCTTGCGCGTCACGAGCCAGCTCACCGGCAAGGCCAGGACGAACCCGGCAAACGCCGCGATCAGAATCGCACGTCCGGTCCCATGACCCGAACTCAGCGCGGCGGTCACGAATATGCCCATGATCGTCGTGCTGATCATGAAATGGAGGCCGAACATCAGCAGTTTCTGCATCACCAATCTCCCGTGGAGAGATCGGTCCTGGCCGAAGATCCTGTCCGTTACCTTGATCGGGCGCAAAATAACGGGCGGTTTCTACCGCCCTCTACTCTTCATCAGCGGCTGGATCTTGGTCCCGAAATCCTCGACCCCCTGGACGAAGTCGTCGAACGTCAGCAGCACGCCCCCGGTATTGGGCACCTCGGCCATCTCGTCGAGCATCCTCGCGATGCTGGCGTGACTGCCGACCAATGTGCCCATGTTGATGTTGACCGCGCCTTCGGGCGCCGCGAGCTGGCGGACGTTGGTGGTGGCATTGTGCTTGTCGGCCGCGCCCTGGTCGGCAAGCCAGGAGATGGCGGCGATATCGACGCCGTCATTGTACGATTTCCACTTCGCCATCGCCTCTTCGTCAGTATCGGCGGCGATGATCATCACCAGCACGAACACCGAGACGTCGCGGCCGGTCTTGGCAGTCGCCGCCGCCAACCGCTCGTTATTGAAGGCGAAGGCGGTCGGGGTGTTGACGCCCTTGCCGAGGCAGAAAGCATAGTCCGCCCACTTCGCCGAGAAGGCGAGTCCGTCGTCCGACGAGCCGGCGCAGATGATCTTCATGTCGCCGGTCGGCTTGGGCCGGACGAGGCAATCGTCCATCTGGTAATAATCGCCCTTGAAGTCGCTCCGACCGGTCTCCCACAGCTCGCGCAAAATATGAGCATATTCATCGAGCATCTTGTATCGATTGCGGAAATGCTCGTCGCCTGGCCACAAGCCCATCTGGCTATATTCGGGCCGTTGCCACCCGGTGATCAGATTGAGTCCGAACCGGCCATGACTGATTGAATCGATCGTGTTGCACATCCGCGCGGCGAAGGCGGGTGGAATGACCAGCGTCGGGCACGTTGCGTAGATCTTGATCTTCTCGGTGACGGCGGCGAGTCCGGCCATCAGCGTGAAGCTCTCCAGCCCATATTCCCAGAATTCGGTCTTGCCGCCGAACCCGCGCAGCTTGATCATCGACAGCAGGAAATCGAGCCCGTGCTTCTCGGCCGATTGCGCGATCGTCTTGTTGAGGTCGAACGACGGCATGTATTGCGGCGCGTTCTCGCTGATCAGCCAGCCATTGTTGTTGATGGGCACGAAAACGCCGACCTGCATCGCCTTCACTCCTATTGGGGCATCACGCCCGTCATCCAGTCGACCACGAAACCGTTGAAATTGTCCGCATCGGTGACGTTGACCGCATGCCCGCCATATTCGGGACGTCCGAACCCGGCCCTCGGAATTCCTGCCGCGAGCAACTGGCCCGCGATCGGCGGGACCAGCATGTCGTCCTGACTGGCGATCACCAGGGTGCGGGCCGCGATCTCGCCCAGCCGATCGGAGATATCGAAGGCTGCGAGCGCCTTGATGCGCTTTTCCATCGTATCCGCGCCCGGAAAGCTTTCCAGCTGGTGCGTCAATTCGGCGTCGAGTTCGTCGCTATGTCCGGAAACCCAATTGGGCGGGTATAGGAAGACGGGCTGCGCGCGCAGATATGCCTTGGGGCCCGCCAGCCGCAGCAAGGCGAGCCGGATTTCGAAACAGCGCAGGAAGTGTGGATCCGGGCTCGCCCAGCCATTGACCACGATCAGACGATCGAGCCGTTCGGGTGCCTTGAGCGCGAGCGCGAGGCCGGCGACACCTCCCGCGGCATGGCCGATCAGGTGCGCGCGATCGAGACCGAGCGCGCCCATCAGCATCAGGATATCGTCGGCGAAA
>Ga0207649_10000423_pt1 | contig 31037 bp, 37 predicted proteins | sample KBSC43metaG_FD_184317 | JGI IMG/M metagenome (GOLD analysis project Ga0207649, IMG submission 184317) | Corn rhizosphere microbial communities from Kellogg Biological Station, Michigan, USA - KBS C4-3 metaG (SPAdes) (version 2) | ecosystem: Host-associated > Plants > Roots > Rhizosphere > Soil ... | reverse complement strand
GACAAGACGGCGAAGGGCCGCCTCGGCCGAGCGTAGAATCGGTAGCATCCCGAAGCGTGTCGACGCCGCCAATCGATCCTCGATCGGCCGGTCGTCGCGCGCAATCCTGAAGACCCTTACCGAGACGGAGAAGGCTGGCGCGAAGCTCTTCGGAGGCCGTTCCGTTATGGCTGGTGTAGCCAAGCGGTTCGGCGCGATCGGCGAAGCAGCCGGCGCGATGAGTGAGGGAATGAGCGCTGCCGCGGCCGAGGGCGGTATCCTAGGCGGTGTGGTGGGCACTGTGGGCGCCGCAGTAGCAGGTACCGTCGGTGTGCTCGTTGCAGCTGGCGTCGCCGCCTTCAACGTCGCCAACGGCTGGAGCAAGACGGCCGCGACGATCGGCAGGACTGCCGAGATCATCGGCGTCGGCACGAAGGCCATGCAGGAATTCGGCGCCGCGGCCGAGCGCATGGGCGTCGACAAGGACAAGGCATTGGGCGGCCTGGGCGGGCTGTCGCAGTCGCTCAACGACGCGCGCTATGGGCGCAACACCCAGGTAATCGGCCTGCTCAACAAGCTTGGCATCCAGCTGGCGATCGGCGCCGATGGCGACGTCGACGTCGAAAAGATGCTGCCGGCGATCGCCGACGCCTTTTCGCGGCAGGGCAGTTCGGGGAAGCGCACGATGGCGCGGATCCTCGGGGTTCCCCTCGATACGATCCCCGTCTTCTCCCAAGGCGGAAAAGCCCTGTCCGGCGACATGGCTGACACGGAAAAGACCGGGGTCATCCTCACCCCTGACGATATCGCGCTCGGCAAGCGCCAGGTTAGGCGCAATACGATCGGTTCGCAGGAACTGCAGGGCAAGATCCTCACCCCGCTCAAGCGGGGCCTGACAGGCGGGATCGACGGCGCCGAGACCTGGGCGCTCAACAAGCTCGGTATCGGCGCCGACACCATTGATCGCGCCGGCGGCAAGATGGACCGCGCGGCCGACAAGATGGACCGCGCGGCGAGGAACTTCAGCACCGTCGGCGGAGGCGGAGGCGTTCGAAACGGCGTGCTCGGTATGTCCCCCAAGGACGTCGTCGACCTGAAGAAGCTTGTGCAGACAGAGTGGGACGGGAAAAACGTCAACCAGCTGAAAGGCATTGTGGACGTCGTCATGAACCGCGTCGCAACGGGGCGATGGGGGAGCACCGTCGCCGACGTCGCGAACGCTTATAACCAGTTCTCCGATATCAACGGGCCCAACGGGCGGCGCAAAGGGCGGCATTCCGTCGACGACGTACCGTTGTCCCTGGTCACGGGGAAGACGAGCGCGGCGGTGGACGCCTATCTTCGCGATCGAGCAAGCGGCCAGCCTTCAATCGTAGGCGGCGCACTCAACTACGCGAACCCGTATTACTCCGACGACAAGAACAAGCCGTGGATCAACAAATTGGACGGCCCGACTTTCGGCTCGGGCAAGTCGATCCATAAATATGGAACGGTCCCGGGCATGAAAAGCGCGGAGCCCGGCGACTTCAGCATCGGTTTGCCAGGTGGAACACCGCCGGAAGTACCGGTCAAAGTGACCGTCGAGCTCAAGAATGCTCCGCCGGGCACTCGCGCCACGGTCACCGCAGGCAAGTCTTCTAAACCGGCAGTTAGTTGGGCGCTCGCCCCGGTCCACGGGGGCTGATGACGAGGTCATTTGGGGCAGGGTGTGGGCGTGCGCAGCGAAACTGGTGTGAATCTCGTTCCGGAAAGAACATAGCGCCGAGCGGAGCAGGTCGTACCGACCCCGTCATTTGGGCCATAAACCACGAGGAGCGCGTCGCTCTCAAGCGTCGCGCGAATCTCGTAGATCATCTCCGACCCGCCCACAAAATCGGAAGGTGCCTCGATCACGATTCGCCTGTGCCGGTCAACGAACCACGAGCTGTCACAGCCAGGCCCGCATGACACGTTGGATCGATAATAGTCGCGGTTAAAGCTGGGCCTCTTGTCGGCGTTCCGAAGAATTTGCGACAGTAAATACGGCTGCTTGTGACCGTCCGCGAAGCGGAACGGGGGCATTCGCTTTTGAGCGACGGCAGTTCCGGCCGTCACACAAAAACATAGCCCGACAAGCGCCGCAGAGAGTGTCCTGATCATCTGCGCGACTCCGTCGAGCTGGACAGTTACCACAGGGTTGGGAGGCCTCAAATGCCGCTTTTCGGGGGCAATCTCCTCCCAGCGTCGTTTCGTGGCGCGCCTTTCGCGGTAACGCGCAACGACTCACAAGGCGGCCGGCGCATCGCGCTACATCAATATCCCGGGCGCGACGAACCCTGGGCCGAAGATATGGGGCGCGCGCCGCGGCGGTTCCGCTTCAGCGGCTTCATCGTCGACAACGACGTCGTCTTCGCCGGCGGTCCTATCCAGCTGCAGCGCGCGCTCCTGATATCGGCGCTCGAGGCGCAAGGCCCCGGCCTGCTGACCCATCCCACACTCGGCGTCATCAACGTCGTCGTGACCAACGCGGCGATCGGCGAGGATCTCGGCGCCGGGACCATGTCGACGCTCGACATCGAGTTCTCGGAGGCTGGTAAACGCCAATATCCGACCGCCAAGAACGCGACCTCCGGGCTGCTGACGATCGCCAACCAGGTCAAGGCCGCCTTGGTCGCCGACGGCGTCCGATTGATCGCGGAAGCGGTCAATGATGGCGCGCGACGGAAGGATCTTCAAGTCACTGCGGCGACGTTCACCACCAAGGCGATCGGGCTGGGCGCCGACGCCACGGCCCTCTATCGGGTGGCGTCGCTGCTGCCCGGCGAATATGGCCGATTCGCCAGCGGTTCGAACGCCGGCGCCTTCGGCATCTCGCAATCGCCATTCGACAGCGCAACGACGATTGGTGACCTGATCGGCCGTTCTTCAGCGTTGCGCTCCTCGATCTTGAGCGCGACGACGGCTGCCGGGGAAGCGATCGACACCTCCGACCTGGCGTACGCCCCCGATATAGGGTCGACAGCGGTCGCGCTGGTTGAAAGCCTGGCGGCCGCCTGTTCGGATCCGGCGGACGCGATGCGCCTGCTCGGTCAGCTGGTGACGTTCGTGTCACCGCGGCCAGAATCACTCACGCCGATCGGCATCGCCTATGCTGGCATGATCCGTCGTGCCGCCGCGGCCGAGATGGTCAACGCCGGCGGCCGGTACCAGCCATCGAGCGCCGACGAAGCAGCGGTCCTCATCGGGCAGCTGGCGGGCAGCATCGGCGGCCTGGCCGAGGAAGCGGCCGACGCCGGCGACGACGACAGCTTCCGCGCGCTTCGCGCGGCCAGGGGTGCCGTTATTCGGGATCTGCGTTCACGCGGTGCGACATTGGCCAGCCTGCGCGCCTGGACGATCCCCACGGGCTTGCCGGCGCCCGCGCTCGCCCAGCGCCTCTATCGCGATCCGTCGCGCGCGGCCGAGTTGATCGCCCAGGCCGGGGTCCCGCACCCGTTGTTCATGCCGACCGATTTCACCGCGCTTGCCGCATGACGCTCTCGCTCACTCACCTGCCCGAGATCGTCGTCACCGGCACGAAAATCCCGCGTGACCAGGACGAGGTCTACATCAACGTCAACGACCAGGAGCTTGGCGGCTGGGAAGAGGTGGAGATCACGCTTCGCCTCGAGGGTTTTCCGAACAGCTTCACGATCGCCGCCAGCGGGATCTCGCCGGTCGACGGCAAGCTGGTGCCGATCGAGGGGAACGATTGCACCATCCTGATCGGCACCGACAAGGTCATCACCGGCTATGTCGACCGCAGCAACGAGAACGGCACCGCCACGTCGCATGGTGTCAGCATCCAGGGGCGGGGCAAGACGCAGGACCTGGTCGATTGCTCGGCCGAATGGCCGACTGGCCAAATCTTCAAAGGGACCGCGCTCTACATCGCGCAGCAGCTGGTGCTGCCGTACAAGTCAATTGCGGTCGAGATGGGCCCGGGGGCATCGCCGGGCCCGGAGGCCAGCGGCTGGTCGCTCAATTATGGCGAAACGGCTGCGGAGATCATCCAGAAGTTCGCGCGTAATGCCGGGCTGTTGGCGTACGAGGATTCGAGCGGCAAGCTGATCCTGGCCAAGGTGGGGGACAAGAAGGCGGCGAGCGGCGTCGTCTATGGCGTCAACGTCGAGAGCTGGTCGTGCGAAAACAGCATGGACGGCCGCTATTCGGACCTGGTCTGCCAGTCGTTTGCGACACTGAACGCGATCGATGAGCTGAAGGGGCCTGGCAACACCTACTTCTTTGCCACCCAGGACAAAGAAGTCCCGCGGCATCGGTTGCTCTATGTGGTGGCCGAACCGGTTGCGGCGGACGTTACGGAGTTCAACAAGACAAAGGCGCTGTGGGACATGGCGCGCCGCTCCGGCCGCTCGCACGTCGTCCACGCGACCGTCGACAGCTGGCGGGATAAGGACGGCAAACTCTGGGCGCCGAACACGATCGTGCCGGTCGACCTTCCGGGTAATCGCGCCGGCGCCGAGCTGATCCTCTCGGAGGTCACGTTCCGGCGCACAAATGGCTCGGGCACGACCGCGGATATGTTGCTAATGCCGCGCGAGGCCTTCGTGCCGGAGCCGTTCGTCGTCGCCCAGGTCAATGCGGCCGACGTCAAGGGGGCTTCGTCGCAATGACCCTCGGCCGGCTGTTCGGCTTCGGTCGCGTCACCTCGATCGACGATACCGGCGATGCCCAAGTCCTGCAGGTCACTCAGGGCGCTAGCGGGACGGGCTTCAAGGATCGCATCCTCGATAAGATTTTCCGCCTTTCGCAGTTCGGCATCGCCTCGGTACCGCCGCTCGACGCCGCGGTCCTGATGATCCACCTTGGCGGCGATCGCAGTCAGTCGTTCGTGGTCGCAACCCACCATTCGCCGTCGCGGCTGAAGAACCTGCAGCCAGGCGACAGCGCGCTCTATGATGTCCGCGGCGCCGCGATCACGCTGACCGCTGACGGCCTCGATATCGACTGCGCAGGGAAACCCGCGCGGATCCACAACTTCAGCTCGCTGACGATCGAGGGCGACCTCCATGTCACCGGCGACGTCATCACCCGCTCTGCGGGCCCCACGGTCAGCGTGAACGGCCTCCGCGATGCCTTCCACGCGCACAAGCATTCGGGCGTCGCGACGGGCGGCAGCCTGACCGGTCTGACGGACCACGACGCTTAGGGTCATCGATGAGCGACATTGCCACAGCATGGAACGCCGAAGGCAGCTTCGGCGACTGGACCGTCTTGGCGCCGAGCACGGTCGCCTGGACCGACGAGCTTGGCGACAGCATTCGGGACGAGAATGGCCGGCCGGTCGATGCGCTGTTCACCGCCGGCGGGATCCTTGCCACCAACGACGATCTCTTTACCGCGGCGCTGATCAGCATTTTCTCCGATGCCGAGGCCGGGCCCGACGACAAATCGCCGCTCGGCGACGACGATCCGCGCGGCTGGTGGGCGGGACCGATCGGGTCGAAGCTCTGGCTTCGCTCGCGATCGCGCCTCGACGCGATCTCCATGGCGCTGGTCAAGCACGATATCGAAAACGCGCTCGACTGGATGATCCAGGACGACGTCGTCGTCGCGATCGATGTCGAACTCGAGCCGATCGAGCCCGGGCAATTGCACGTGCGGATCGGCTTTCGCCGCACCGACGGGACGAAACGCGCGCTGGCCTTCGCCGCCCTCTGGGAGGATCTCTGACATGCCGTATGATCGCCCCAACCTGGGCGCGCTGCGCGACCAGGCGCAGGACGACATCAATGCCGCTCTGCCCGGCGTGGATGCGCGGCTGCGCTATTCCAACCTTGGGGTCCTGGCGGAGGTCGTGGCTGGCATGGCCAACGGCCATTATGGCTATCTCGACTGGATCGCGCTCAATTCGGTGCCGTTCACGGCGACGGGCGAGTTCCTGGAAGGCTGGGCGGCGCTCAAGAACGTCTATCGCAAGCCGGCGAACTACGCGACTGGGTCGGCTGAGTTTCCCTCCACCGCCGGCCGCAGCATCCCGAGCGGTACGGTGATCGCCCGGTCCGACGGTGCGACCTACACGACGACGGCCGATGCCGATGAAGACGGTGGAACGATCACGGTCGCGCTGCGCGCCGATCTCGCCGGCGTCGATGGCAATGCGGACGACAGCTCCGCGATGGAACTCGTCACGGGCGTTTCCGGCGTGACCGGTTCGGGATCCGCTTCGGGCGCGATCACCGGCGGCGCCGATGTCGAAGCAGATGCGGATCTGCGCACGCGGATGCTGCAGCGCTATGCGGCGCCGCCGCAAGGCGGGGCTGTTACCGACTATCCGGGCTGGGCGCTCGAGGTGCCGGGCGTGACGCGCGCCTGGCTCAAGCGCAATGCTATGGGCCCGGGCTCGCTCGCGGTCCTGTTCATGATGGACGACGCCCAGGCGGCCCACGGCGGCTTTCCACAGGGAACCGACGGTTGTTCGACCTATGAACCCCGCGCGACAGCGGCGACGGGCGATCAGCTCACGGTCGCCAACTACATCTTCCCGCTACAAAGCACGATCGCGCTCGTCTACGCGGTCGCGCCGATCCCCAACGCACTGACCATCACCGTCGCCGGACTGACTGGCGCCAGTGACGCGCTCAAGACGGCGATATCGACGGCCTGCGCAGCCGCGTTGCGCGGCGCCGGCGTGCCTGGCGGCATAACCTATCTATCGGTCCTCGAGGCGGCGATCGCCGCGGTCCCGGGCAGCACCGGCTTCGTCATCACCAATATCGCCTGCAGTGCGGGGTCGATCATCGGCGGCGGTGGCGTGGGCAACGTCCAATCCGCCGATGGCGCGCTGGCTACGATCGACGAGCTGATCTTCAGCTGATGTCGCTTCCATATCCCATCTTCGACACGGATCCCGGTTATGCGGGGCCGCCTAGCTACACGCCGATCGACCCCACCGCGCCGCCGGCGCCGTCGATTCCTACCGCACCGCCGGCGCCGGCTGGCGTAGCGCCTGGTACGGTTCTTCCGCCTACGCCGCGCCCGGTACCGCGCCGCGCCCCGACCAACCTGCCGATCCCGGTGGTTGCCCAGGTTCCGCGCTATGCTGCTGCCGACTATGCGGTTGCGGCGCGCGGACTGATGCCGCGCGGCCGAGTGTGGCCGCAAGAGCCCGGCACGGTGCAGGAGGCTGTGCGCGAGGCGGTCGGCAAGTCGTTCGAGCGATCGGACGGGGCCGGCAGCATGTTGCTCGACAGCTCGCAACCAGGGCAGCTGACGCCGCTCTTGCCCGAATGGGAAGCGACGCTCGGCCTGCCGGATCCATGTGCTGGCGCCACGCCGACCTTCGCGCAACGCTGCGACCAGGTCCGCGGCCGCTTCGTCAACGCCGGCGGCCAATCCCGGCAGCACTTCACCGACTTCGCCGCCGCGCTCGGCTTCACGATCACGATCACCAACTACGCACCCTGTCGCGCCGGCATCAGCACCGCCGGCAGCCCTGTCTGCGGCGACGAGGTAGCCTTCGTGTGGGGCGTCACGATCGATGACGTCACGGGCGACCTGCCGATTGCCGTGCTGAAGTGCGAGCTCGAGGCGGTCCAGCCGGCCGAGGGCACCCTGATCTTCCTGAACGCTTAGAGGTCACATGCAGAGAATTGACGGGCCGACGCGCGCGGCCACGCTCCCGGCGCCATTGGCAACCGGGACGGGCGCTGCTGCGCCCGGCTATTTCGCCCACGGCGATCTCCTCACCGGCGTCCCCTACACGACGCTCGATCCCGACTGGTGCAACATGGTCCAGGAAGAGATCATGGGCGTCGTTGTCGCTGCGGGCGAGACGCCCAGCAAGAGCGACCACACCCAGCTCCTCACCGCGTTGCAGACCTTGTTCGTCGGCGCAGGCGGCGGCTCGGGCGTCATCATCGGCGCCAACGAGGTCTCCATGCCGCTCCCGGGCGGGTTCATTCTAAAATTCGGCACGATCAGCGGGACGTTCTCCGAAGGGGCCATGTCGCACACGTTCGACAATCCCTTCCTGACGAAATGCTGGGTGGTCATTCCGGTGTCGATCAACACCGCCGGCGACAGCGCCAAGAACATCTGGCCGCAGCGCCAGTCTCTCAGCCCGGCTGGCTTCACCCTGTTCAACAATTTGAGCGGGGGCTCCGGCACGAACTCGATCGACGGCGCCGACTTCATCGCGATCGGCAACTGAGGGGGCGACCATGGGAAACACGATCCCCGACTATCCGCCCGCGCAGCAGCCGCTCGCTGGCGACGAGCAGATCGCGGCCTGGCAAAATGGTAAGCAAGTTTCGCTGCCGGTGAAGCCGATCACGGACGCGGCGGCGGGATCGGCGAAGGCCTGGGCGCAATCCACGACGCCGCCTGATCCGACCGATCCGACGTCCAAATCGGCCAAGAGCTGGGTCAATTATCTGCTCGGCAACAGCAGCTTCCTTGCTGTGGCCACCGATCTATTACTTGGCGCGGGTAGTAAGATCGCAACCGTCGGGGCCGACCTCCTCAGCGGCACAAGCTACATTGCGTCGGTCGCAGCTGACCTCGCGCTCGGCGGCGCCTCGCTCATCCGGCAGGCGATCGCCAGCGCGGCAGCGGCGGCAGCATCTGCGACTGCGGCGGCCGGGTCTGCCGCGGCGTCGGCGGCGAGCGCGGCCAGTGTGCCAACAGGCGCCGGAATGGCAGCAATCCGCACGACGGGCCGAATGCCGGACAATGTCGGCGTTACCGGTCAGCCTGGCCTCGTGACCGACACGCTCGACTTCTACAGCGGCAAGACCGCCAGCGGGTGGGGCAGCGCGATCAACCTCAAGACCGGCGCCATCGTAAATCGCGACCAGTTTGTCACCGACTTCGCGATCGGCACCTACCCGACCAGCGACCTGCCTTGCGTCCGGACAGGCCAGGTCACCAACCTCATTCCTGAGGACGCGGTGCGAACGCCGCCCAACTTCGCGACGAACGTCGCGGTGCAGCATCCGACCTACGGTGTGCTGGCCTATCCCCAATCGACGATCCTGATGAGCAGCCTCAATCCGGGCAACGGGACATTCACCGTCAACATGCCGGTGGTCGGCAAACTCGCGATCTGGATGAACGGGCCCGGCCAGGTCGTGTCTGCGGCGGGCGCGAGCAGCCCGGCCACCGCAACCAACTTCGGCACGCTCGTTTCGGCACCGGGGGCATGGCAGGCGCTAAATGTCACGGCCACCGGCAATGTCGCCCTGACGCTGTCGGGCACGGACGCCACGACCAGCATCCAGGTCGAGTATCGCACCAATCAGCCGACCTTGTCTGTCCCGACGCCCTTCAAGGGCTCGACCGGTACACGCACGGCGGATGCTTTCCTCGCAAGCGGCACGATGCTGAGCAATTGGCAGGCACCGAGCGGCACGGCGGTGATCGATGCGCACCGTCTGTCGGATGGAGGATCGGGCGCGGCAACCGTGGTGGCGTTCAACGGCGCCGCTCGCCTCTACATTGGTAACGATACGTCGATCACCTACACCGATGGGACGCACTCGGTATCGCTTTCCCTGCCATTCTCCACCGTTGCCAATTCGGTGCCCCGCATCGTCCTGGCGTGGAGCGCCGGCAAGGTGCAGCTATACGCCGGCAGCGCGGCGCCCCAGGCCGTAGCCTTCGACCTCAATAACGGCGTGGCGCGAACCAGTGTGCGCTATGGCGCGCCCGGCACAGATGGGCAGCAGTCGCTCTGCGGCGGGATCGCGCGCGTTTCCTTCGTGCTCAACAACGCCATGCTCGATCCGGTCGATTGCTACGATCTCGCCAACCAGGCGCGGCCGATCCCGAAGGCGTCGGCGCTCGTCCGCGACGTAGAAGCTAACGAGCCGTTCCCGGTCTGGCGCAGCGGCCTCTATGAAATGTCGCAAGGCCGCGTGCTGACCAACGGCGTGTGGCCGATCTTCATCATGGTCGGGGCCTCCACGACGCGCGGCGATAATCAAGCCGGCGCCACCACCTGGGCGTCGTCGATTGCCGGGCGCTGGGCGATCCGGGAAACGGCGGCTGGCTATCCCTCCTACATGCGCGGATTGATGGGCTCGGCGGGCTACACTTCCGCCTCGGCGATGACCAACAATTACAACCCGCAGATGTCCAAGAGCGCGGGTTGGACCAACGGCTGGGGGCTGACGGCCGGCGGCGGCACGCTCAGCACCACCACGGCCGGATGCACTGAGCAGGAAACGCCGCTTGAGGTGACCAACGGCTATCGCTGGTTCCTTTTCACCAACAATGGCGGCGTGGCCGGCGTCTATGGCCGCGTCCAGTTGACGGCATCGGACGGCACGCACACGGCAACCAAGACGTTCGACTGCAACCTGGCGGCCGGCGTCAGCATGGTAGAGATCACTGCGGCAGACCTGGTTGCGGCTGGGGTTGTTCTTGGCGCTGGCGCAGTCACCTATACCCTGACGACCCTCGACAGCGGCAAGCGGGTGTCGATCGCTGGTCGCTTCCCTTGGAACAGCCTGACGCCGCACGTCATCGTCCTGACCGCAGGCGCACCGGGCTACACCGCCGAGGCGATGGATGTTGACGCCATATCGTCAGGCGCGGTCGAAAATAGCTGGTATGAACCGCTGCGCCAGATGCAGCCGACTTTCATGACGCTGGAGATCGCCGGCAACAGTTCGGTCAACCAGACGGCCTTCGCCGGCTTCAAGACGGCGATCAACAACCTCATTGCCAAGAGCGTCGATACCGGCGCCGACGTTATGATGATGACGAACCTGAATCTCGGCACGACAGTCGTGGCGAAGAATATTCAGGACAAATATCAGAACTACGCCATCGGCCGGGTACGTCCGCTGGGCGGGCGCGGTACGCTCGATCTGTACAACCTCTTCGGCAAGTCATCCGACCTTGTGTCGATGGCCTTGCAGAACTCCGACAAGATACACCCGACTGGGCTGATCAACTCAGCGTTCCCGCTCTCGGGCAACGATATCATCGGCAAGCGCTTGCAGGACCTCATGGGCCGGGCCGCGATGGGCATCTAACCGCCCAACTACCAGCAGGAATAATCATGACACTCGACGACACCAAGTTCGCGGGCGACATCGTGTCGTTCGGCGTTGTTTTCGGCACGCTTGCGCAGTTCCTGCCGGCGATCGCCGCGCTCGCCTCGCTGATCTGGACGCTGCTCCGGATCTACGAAGGCCCGACCGTCCAGCGCGCGATCGCGCGCCGGCGCCGGCTTCCCGAATCCCAGGAGACCAGCGATGGCCAATCCTAAGACGATCATCGCCGCGGTTATGTCGGCCGCCACCATCGTCGCCGGTGCGGTGTCGCTGACATTGAGCGGCACCGCGCAGCAGGAGGGCACGGTTTACCGCGCCTATCGCGACATCGGCGGGAAATGGACGATCTGCAACGGTCACACCAAGGGCGTGCGCGCGGGGATGATGGCGACGAAGGCTCAATGCGACGCCTGGCTTCGCGCGGATCTCCGCGCCGCGACCGCAACCGCACTCGAGATCAGCCCCGAGCTCGCCGAGAAGCCGAGCGCTTTGGCGGCCGCCGGCGACTTCATCCTGAATGCCGGCGACGGCTGGTACCGGCGTCGCAACAAGGCCGGCACGCCGTCGCCTATGCGCGCGGCCTTCGCCAGGCGCGACTGGCGCGGGGGCTGTGAGGCGTTTCGCGGTTATATCGTGCTCTACAGGGCGCCGCGGGTCGTTCCTGGTGGCCAATGCCGCCGCAACGCGGCTGGCGCGCTCTATTGCCAGGCAAACGGCCTGATAAACCGGCGCGAATACGAGCGCCGCCTTTGCCTGACCGGTCTGTGAGCACGAAGCGCCGGCGCGAAGAGCGCCCGATCACCGCGGGGCCGCACGATCGCGCCAACCAGCTCGAATCGGATGCTGTGCCGGCGCGGAGCGCCCGCCTCGAGGAAGTGCCGGTCGATATCGTGCTGCGGCAGCTGTCGCGTAATCCCTGGAGGTTCTGATGCCATACCTCATCTCGCTGGCGCTCGGCTGGAAGTGGCCCATCTGGGCCGCCAAATTGTTCGGCTGGGCCATACCGATCATCATTGCGATCGCGCTCGTCATCGGCGCGATCGCGCTGATCTATCACCGCGGCGAAACGGCCGGCGGCGCCAAGGTCCAGGCGAAGGCCGTCGCTGCGCACACCAAGAGCGTCACCGACGCCCGAACGGACGAGCGCAAGGCCCAGGACGGCAGCGCCGCTGTCGGCGCGGCCGTCGGCCGCGCGAATGATGAGACGAGTGCGGTCGTCACCGCCAAGCGCATGGAGATCAACAATGCGGTCAATTCTACGCCTCGCGCCGCTCCTGGCGCTGCTCCCGCTCGCGTCGACACTGTCGGCCTGTCTGCATCCGTCGATGCCCTCGTCGATCGCGCGAACCGAGCGGCCGAAGCTGCCGACGCTCAACCCTGAGCTGACGCAGACCGAAAAGCTAACGCCGATCGGCAAGCCCGAGACCGGCGAGCTGGTGACGGTGGATAAGGGATGGCTCGCGGCTGTCCTCGATCGCTTGGCCGAAGCGATCGGCGCGGTGACGCGCGGCAACGAGCGCGCCGGCGGCGTGAAGCTCGAGCGCCGCTGCACGGCGGCCGTGCTCGAGGCGGGCAAGGCCCCGGCGGACTGCCCGGCGAAATAGGCGCGACTTGCTTCGTGTTCCACGTTTGTTCCAAATGGGGGGATGCGACTCGCGAAGGACAGAGCGATCATCTACGCATTGGCGGCGCTCGATCAGGCGCGGACGCGGGCCAACCGGGGCGCATTCGAGCCTGACACCGCGATCGTGGCGATACTCGCGTTCCTCTATGCGAACGGGCAGGGAGACGCCGACCCATATCGTCAGTTCCGCGCAGCTCTATCCGACGGACACCAGGGAGCCTGGAGCAACACGATGGGCAACGTCCAGCGGGGCATCGACGCGCATGGTGCCTGGCTCGGTATCTTGCAGGATGTCGGTCTGGTCGAATCGCCCGAATTACTGCAGATCGTTTCCGAGATTCGCGAAGGCGCGTTCGCAGCTCAGGAGGCGGCCATCTGTAATCGCTATCGCATGGAAGCCGACCCCGAGACGATGGCCGAGCGGTACGGCGTCTATGGCGACGGCGGCCGGCTACCGGTCGGTGACATTTTCCCCAAGAAACCAGCCTATGTCATCCGGCACGAATATGGCCCGGCGACCGCGACGCGGCAGGCGATCGCCATGTCCTGGGGGATCATCCGCGTCATCCCGGGCAAACGTGTCGCGTCGATCGAGAAGCCAGTCACGAACGTCCGCAACCTCGAAAGCCCGTTCTGGCGCGGGACGCTCGCCAGGCCGTCGCAACGCTGTCTGGTCCCGTTCACCGCCTTCAGCGAATACGGAACGATCCGCGGGGCCGATGGCAAGCTACCGCTCCATTGGTTTGACGTGCCGAGCCAGGCGATATCGAGCTTCGCGGGGATATGGCGCACCGATCCCGAGCGCGGCATGGAATTCGCGTTTCTGACGTGCGAACCGAATGCAGTGGTCGCGCCGATCCATCCCAAGGCGATGCCGGTGATCCTTCATCCCGAGGACGAGGAGCGCTGGCTTTCCGGCGCCTGGTCCGATGTTGCCGACCTGGTCGCGCCCTTCCCGTCGCAGCTGATGCACGTCGCCTGATTCGACTCTTCCGTTCCGATCGAATAAGAACGAACAAGGAACAAACGGAGTGAGTCGGGATGGCAATCGCGGATGTGCTGAAAGGGCGGTGGCTGCTGCTCATTGAGGACCAGCAGTTCGATGAAGGCGAATTTCTGGTGTTCGAAGACAATAGGGTCATCGGACGCGACGATAAAACGCTGCATTCGACGTTCGATGGCGAGACGGCGTTGATCCAGCTCGACGAGTTCACCAGTCTGGCGATCAACCCCGGCGGTGCTGTCGTCGACGAGGACGCGGGATCGCTCGCCGGACGCGTGACGACAATGTTCGAGTTCGAGGCCGAGCCTGATATGGTGCAGCCGGCCACGCTACTGCGCCGGCCGGCATCGCCGGCAGAGGCGGTCACGGCAAACGAGAGTGTGGCCTAGCGCGCGACATTTTGCGGTATCCACAGGGGTATAGTCCCCGGCAATGATGCGAGAAAAGGGCGGTTTTCCGCCCTTTTTTGTGCCTGCGCAGCCTGGCGTAGCGCGGGTATCGCGCCCGGGATTGTGGGTATCGATATCGCTGAAACCCGCGGATTTCCGCGGCCGGGGCGGAGGGTGCCTCCGCCGCGACCATGCATATTTGCACCGAGAAAATGCATAATATGCATTGCAGGAATGCAGATCTACCGGTCCGGCCGGCGCACGTAGATCCTGCCATCAGGCCCAACCGCCTGGTCGGGCTTGTGCCAAGCCCACCACATCGTGCGCGGATTGAACCGCAATTCGACATAGCCGTGCTCGAACGCGTGCTTTCGCACGGTCTCGGCGAGCGGCTCGTCCGCGGCGCTGATCGCTTCTGACATAACGAAAGCTTTATATGCTGACCAACGCCGCGGTGAAAGCCGCGCGGCCGCGTCCGGCCGCTTACAAGATCGCTGATGGCGACGGCCTGGTGCTCAACATCGCGCCAACCGGCACGAAGAGCTGGCGGCTCCGGTTTCGCCTGGGCGGCCGCGAGCAGACGCTGTCGATCGGCCAATGGCCCGAGACCTCGCTCGACGCTGCCCGAGCCCGGCGTGATACGGCACGCGCGGCGATCGCGCGCGGCGATGATCCGCGCGCGGTCGAGATCGCGACATTCGAGGCCGCGGCGCGCGCCTGGCACGCGCACCAGGCCGAAGGTTGGTCCGACGTCCATGCCGGCGACGTGCTCGCCAGCCTCGAGCGCGACGCTTTCCCCGCGATCGGCGCGGCCGCGCTCGATTCGGTGACACGCCCGATGGTGCTCGAGCTGCTGAAGACGGTCGAGCGCCGCGGCGCGGCCGAGACCGCGCGCCGGCTTCGACAGCGCATTGAGGGTGTGTTCGCTTTCGCGCGCGCCGAGGGATGGTGCTCGATCGAGAACCCCGCCGACGTCGGCGAAGCGCTGGCCGCGCTGCGCGTCACGACGCGGCAGCCGGCGATCGTCGATATCGGCGAGCTGCGCGAGCTGCTCGCCGCGATCGACGCGCTCGAGGCGGCCGACATTGCGAAGCTCGCCGCGTGGTTTCTCGCGCTGACCGCGGTTCGATCGGCGGCCGTTATCGGCATGCAATGGGACGAGCTCGAGGATCTGGATGGGCCCGAGCCAGTGTGGCGCGTGCCGGCCGAGCGGATGAAGCTCGGCGTAGCGCGCAAGCGCGACCGTGCCAATGATCACTTGGTGCCATTGGCACCCGCGGCGGTCGCTGTTCTGCGCGCCGCTTGGCGCGCGCTCGAGGCGCAAACGGACGGGGTCGCGCATGCGCGCGTATTTCCTGTCGGCGAAGGCGCGATCGGCGAGCTGCATGTCCGCGCAGGCTATGGCGATCGCCACGTCCCGCACGGTTGGCGCGCGGCCTTTTCGACGATCCTCAACGAAGCCTATCCAGGTGACCGCGTGGCGATCGACCGCGCACTGGCGCATCAGCCGGAAGATATGACGAAGGTCGAGAGCGCGTACAATCGCGCCCAGTTCCTCGCGCGCCGGCGCGAGCTGCTCGAGACCTGGGCCCAGCTGCTCACTTCACACTGACTTCACACCGATCGGCGCCGCGGTGATCGAGGGAACGGGTATCATGCCCGACCTCGCGCCAGGCGACCCGGTCGCGGTGGCGTGGCACGGTTCGTGCTCCTCCCCCTCGCCGAGCATCTGGGCGGCGCAGCCGCCCGGTACCGACAGCCGGGTCTTGGCTGTCGGGGGAGGGGGTCTGGCCGTTTTCGGCTGGGGGACAATCAAATCAACGCAACGGCGCAGCCGTTTCCTTTCATCCTTTAACCTTCGTTCCCGGGTAGTGGCTCATTTATGAACTCACGCTACGCGAAGAAGGCAGAGGATCGCGCTTCTTGATGGCCGCCTCGTCCCTGGCGGTGATGCCAGCTTGGACGCGCGCTAGCAGCAGCTGGAGCTCGGTGTTCGGCTCACGGGGCGAGGGGCGCGCAACGCTGTTGAAGCACCCAGCGATCGCGTGCGCCGCCCGTGCGGCGATCTTCTCGATCTTCTTGAGGTTTGCCATCAAGCGCTTCCAGAACGCCTCCCAGACCGGCCGAGGCATGCGCGCCTTGCAATCGAAGTAATAGGCGTTGGGTGCCGTCTCCCGTTGCCATCCAGGCATGCCCTCGCGCTCGGCAACGGCGCGACTGCGGCGAACGTGACAGAGGAGGCCGTGGGCCTCGAGCGCCAGGATGCAGCGTTTCACCGTGCCGATCCTGAGACGCGATGCGTCAGCCAGCGCCTGCGCGCTAAAGATGAACTCGCCCGTCCGCGGGTTGAGGAAGCGGTCCAGCGCGGTCTTCCAGACGTGCAGGTAGCTTGGCTGGATTCGGAATGGTCCGCGATAGCCCTCGTCGCGCTGGCTCGTGAAGAGCTCCTCAAGGGTGCCTTCGAGCGCCTTCGTGAAAGCCCATTTCTGCTTCGGCGTACCGTCCCCGATCGGGCGATGGGGATTCGCCTTGGCGCTGTCGACATCGTAGCTGTAGGCGCGGACAGGGTCGGTCGGGGCGGCCGAGTTGTCCCTGCTCTTACGTTGGCCGTAGCCGCCGCCGAGCACCTGGCCAAATGCGCGGGCCGTCATGCCCGCACCTGTGCGGTCAGCGCGGCGGCCGCGCCATGACCAGCGTCTCGGGCCCGGGGAGGCCGTCCGTCAGGATATCGGCCCATTCCTGCGCGATCTCGCGACGCCGGCGCATATAGGCGTGCCGGTTGTACGTCGATTCGGTGCCCTTCGGCACATGCGCCAGCATCAGGTCGATGATCGCGCGATCGCCGTCGCGCTCTTTCTCTTCGGCGATTTCGTTCATGATCGACGAGAAGCTCGTCCGCCAACCATGTGGGACGTGCAGACCACGATAGCCGGCCTCGCGATAGTCCTTGCTGATCGTGTTGTCGCTGATCGGCGTCTTGCCGTTCTTGATCCCCCGAAAGATGTATTTGGCGCCCCGAGAGAACGCGATCGCGATCTTGATCGTCGCGGCGGCCTGGCGCGACAGCGGGATGACGAATTCCATCGCCAGATCCGTCTTCAGAACCGCCGTGAGCTTCATCTTGTCCGGCGGTATCCGCCAGAGCGGCGCATCGCCGTCGAGATCCTCGAACTCGTGCTTCTCCGCCAGGCGCAGCACACCCGATCGTGCCGACGTCAGCGCCAGCGTGCGCGAGGCCAGCCGGGTAATCGCGTAGTTCGAGTACTGCTCGACCCCGACCAGCACGCCGCGCGCGGCTGCGATCGTGCGGACCGCGGGGAAGCGCCCCTTCACCGGCCGGCCGACCAGCTTCCGGGTAGGCGCGGCAGGATCGGCCTCGGCATGGTCGGCCGCGATCGCGCGGGCATAGATGTCCGACAGCCGCGACCTGATCCGATGCGCCGTCTCGCGCGCGCCCCGCTTCTCGATCACCTTCAGGACCGCCAGGATCTCTTTCGTCGTGATCGAGCCGATCTGACGCTTGCCCAGGGTGGAGAACACGTCGTTCTCGAATTGCTTCAGCACCAAGGCGGAATAGTCGGGCGACCAATGGTGCTTTTGGTCCTCGATCCAGCCAAGCGCCTGCGCCCGGAGCGTCAGTTCGTCCTGCGGCATCGCCGCGGCCTTCCGCTTCGCCCGCTCGACCGCCGGGTCTTTGTTGGCCGCCAGATCCTTTGCGGCCACTGCACGCTCGTCGCGCGCCTCGGCGATCGTCATCTCGGGATACGACCCGAAGATCAGCCGCTTTTCTTTCTTGGCGAAGCGGTATTTCCAGCGCCAGGATTTGAAGCCGGTGGTGGTGACGAAGAGGTACAGGCCGTTCTGATCGGCCAGCTTGTAATCCTTGTGCCTGGCCTTCGCCTTTCGACAGGCGAGATCGGTCAGCATTCGATGCCCCCAGCGATTCGGTCAGCGCCCCCGACAATGCCCCCTGGGTGGGGGCGCTGTCCCGCGTTGACTTGAGACACAATGAGACAAAGGATACCCCCGAAAGCAAGGGAAAACCGCGTTTCGTGAGTTGGTGTGAGACAACATGAGAAACAACGGTGGTGGACAGGGCTGCCAGCGAACGAAGCATACTAAACCCCCAGAATGTATTGGTTTTGATTGAAATTTCGTGTTTGAATGCCCCCTAGGATGCCCCCCGACCGGGGATGCCTAGGCGGTTTCCGGATCGCCAAAGCGAGCGGCATGCCAAGCAGCGACCGCGACCTCGTCCCAACCCACCGCTCTGCGAGCCAGCTTCTTTTGGCGGGGGAATTGGCCGGCTTTGATTTCGCGATAGATGGTCGCCCGACTGAGGCCTGTGGTCGCGATCACGTCATCGATCCGCAGGGAGCGTCCCTGCGAACTGGGCGTGCCTCGCGCCTTTGACGTTGCGACGGTCATTCGACGCCCCCGATCTGGACGACCGAAAGTCGATAGGTGTTCGCGTTGTCGGTGTTCTCGATCACCATGCTGCAGCTGCCAGCATCAACCTCGGCGATCCCATACAATGTGCTTGCGCCTGGCCAGATAGAAGCGGTGAGGTATCCTAGGAGGATACGGGCGTTGTCGGTGATCTGCGGTTCGGGCCAGATTTTGGGTGTACTCATGAACTCTCTCCCGCTGGCGATGACACGGCGGCCGCGGGGCGGTCCTCCGGGGCATCGATGGTCATTGTGGCGCCGCAGCAGCGCGGCCAGCCGGTGCGCAGGCACTGCTCGGCGTCGACGCGCAGCGAGGTGCCGCACGAGCGGCACCACACCCGGCCGCGCTCGAGCGCTGGGTGGCTGCGGGCGAGGGTGGCGTGCAAAGACGCGCCGCGCGCCACTAGGTCAGCGGGCGTGATCATGATGTCGCCCCCCCCGGTTTCGGCCATAAAGTCGCGCCTGAACTCATTGAGGGCGAAGGCGTGGTCGAGGGTGCGGTTCTCCTCGAACACCGTGTTGACCGCCTGCACGACGTCGTTGACGGTGATACCGCGAGCGATCCCGTCAGCCTTGTCGCGGGTGAAGGCGAAGCGCTTGGCGCGGCCGGGAATCGATGCGGCGATCGCGCCCGAGACGATGTGCTCGAGCAGGAAGTGCTTCTCCGAATGCTCGACCTTGGGCTCTTCACCCCCGCCGAACTGCATCCGGAGCGCATGCGCGTAGAGAATGATCTTGTGGGGATCGTAGAGGCTCTCGACCGCGGCGAAGACCAGGTCTTCCAGCTTCACGTCCTCGGCGATCGGCGCGCCGGCGAAGTTGGTGCGGACGATCGCCTCGACGGCGGCGGCCGTCGGCCGCTGCACCACGATCTTGAAGTCGCAGCGGCCGTCGCGCAGCACGGCCTGGTCGATCACTTCGGGGCGATTGGTCGCGAGCAGGACGAATGCGCCACTCGCCTGCATCCCGTCCATCTCGGCCAGGAAGGTCGCGACCTGGCTCTCTTCCCAAGGCGCCACGCGGCGGACGCGGCCGGTGCGATCGGGCAGCAGCACTTCCGCCTCGTCCATGAAGACGAGAAGCGGATGGCCGCGGTAGGCGAGGTACTCGCGGGCGAAGACGAAGATCGCTTTGATGCGCGCCTCGGTCTCGCCGATGAACATCGACTGCAGATCCGCGCCGGATACAGAGACGAACTCGGCCGCGTCGTCATAGAGCCGCTTCATTTCGGCTGCGGCTGCGCGCGCGAACATCGTCTTGCCACAGCCGGGCGGCCCTGAGAGCATCGCGCCCTTAGGCATTTTCATGCCGTACGCTTCGTAAAGCTCCTTGTGTTTCACGGGCGCCTGGATCGCATCGCGCAGCTGCTCGAGCGCCGCCTCGTTGCCGACAATGTCCTCGAACGCCTGCGCCGGCGAGGGAACGATCCAATCCTTCACCTTATCCCGCGCTGCGGTGTACGAGGGTGGCGGACCAGCAGGTGCCTGCGTCGATCGCCGTGGATCGAAGTCGGCTGTGCTGAAATAGGCCTCGCCAATTCGATCGCTCATCGCGCGCATTGCTTCGCGCATCCTCTCGGACAAGGCCGAGGAATCGATCGACGTGAAGGTCAGCGGCCTTGCGGGGCCGCGGAAGACCCCTGCAGCCGCCGTCTCTGGGTTGCACATCGGGCAGCTCGGATCGCCGCAACCGCGCAGCTGATGCTGCTCGCGCTCGCGTTCCTGGCGTTCCCGCTCGGCCTTTTCCTGCGGCCGCTTCATCTTGCCCCGATAGTTCGGATCGTAAGGTGACCCGTATTTGTCCCAGCTCATGCGTGCTCCCCGTCTTGGGTCGGTTGGTGGTGAGAGTGGTCGGGGCGCATCAGTGCGTCGTCCCGACGAGGAAGGCCGCCGGCAGCACGCCGCCGGCGGCCGCGTTGACGATCAGGCCGAGCGACCGGAGGCGGCTAAGATTGTTGGTGAAGCCCTTAGTGCGGACATGCTGTTTGACGTGAGCGGCGAGATCCTCGCGCGGCGTCGGCCGCGGCCAATTGGCGACCGCGAAGTCAAACAGGCGCCGCTGCGCCGGGGTCAGGATCGCCGCGATCTGCCTGCGCAGCTCGGCATGTGTTCTTGGCACTTCGACTTCGTTGGACTGGTCGGTGCCATTGAACGTCAGGGTGATCCCGCCACCGTCAGCGTAATCGATCAACCCGGCACTCCGCAGCGCGCTCACGTCGTTGATGAAGCCCTTGGTCCGGACGTGCGACCCAACGAGCATGGCGAGCACGTCACGGCGGACCGGCGCGCGGAACATGACCTCTCCCCAATACGCCCAGTCGACTATCTTCTGCTGACGAGGCGGCAGAGCCCCTGGGAACGATTCGCCGACTTCGGACGCTCTCCGGTCGAGCGGGGGCGCCCCATTCCCCCCCCTGGGGCCGCGGCTTTCAGCGACCTTTGAGGCCGCCCGCTCGGGCGCGTCAGCGGGTGGCGGCGTGACAGGGGCCGCCTCCCGCGGCGCGCCCTCAGCCTTCGGCACGTCAGCTCCCCAATCGGAATGTGCATCCCTGGAATGCATATTTGCATCGTCAGGCTGCTTATTTTGGTCGCGATCGATACGGCGACGCGCCGCTTGGAGATCGTTGATAGCTGCGTCGATCGCCGCGCCGAGAGTGCTCATACGACGCGCCGCCTGATCACGATCTTTGCCGAGCTGTTCTGCGGTGGCGGTCAGAAGCGCGTTTGCTGCTTCAAGATCTGCAATGCGGTGGTCGCGCCGCACAATCGCGTCTGGATCCAGCTCCGTGACGACGCGGGCGAATTCGCGGTCGTCGGTATCGGGCCCGGCCAGTGCCTTGCGGATTGCCGAAACGTCGAGCTGAGCGAAGTTGCGCGGCTGGACGAGGACCTCGCCGGGCTCGGGCGTGCGCGAGCTGTCGAACGTCGCCAACGGCGGCGTGAACCCGCGCTCCAGGATCCTCAGCCGCGGCGAGTAGATCCAGCGCTCGCCGACCGCGAGCTCGGCCAGCGAGGACATGACCGCCTTGCGTATCTCAGGCGTGGCGTTGCCCTTGAGATAGTTATCGATCGCCTTCTGGTCGGCCGGCAGCATCAGCTGGTGCGCGATGATCGTCTGCGCCGGGCTGATCACCGCGTTCGCGATCTCGGCCGTGCGCTGGGTGATGTAGGTCGGCACGAACCCGCGCACGCGGCCTCGCTTCGCCATCCAGACCATATTCTCGCGCAGCTGGAAGGCAATTTCGTCGGCCGGTTGCTGCTGGGCGAACTCGTCAGCCTCGTCGACGACAAGGTGGAAGTTCCCGCGCACGCCGCGGCGCAGCTCGGCGACGAAGTCCTGCATGAACAGGCGCCAATCGCGGCTGTTGTCCATCGCCTCGAGGTCGACGATCGCCGACGTCGGCTTGTCCGTATCGGTGCCGAGGATGATGCGCGCGATCGCCGCGCCCTGGTCCGGCCGGATCTCGACATCGCCATGCGCACCGCCGAAGATGGGCAGGGCAAAGCCCTTGCCATCGCCGGCCGCGTTCGACCGCATCCCCCACCAAACGCCCGTCGGATCGACGATGGCGACGTGACGCTGCTGCTCGAGCAGCTGGGCGGCCTCGTCTTTCGCCGTCACGGTCTTGCCGGAGCCGGGCTGGCCGAGGATCAGCTTAGCGGTGTCCAGGACCGACGTCATACTGACCAGCCCTCCAGACAGACCGGGCAGATACTGCCGTCCGACATGCCGTAGGGCAGAGGGTGACCGCATTCGCGGCAATGGCCGCGGGCGTGGGGTGGGCGACGCATCAAGCGGTACGCGCCCAAGATGCACCCGGCGATCACGCCGATCGCAAGTGCCTGGCCGATCAGCTGGTCTGTCCCCGTCGTCATGCCGGCATCCCGGAATGCTCGGCGCCGTCGAGACGGCGGCCGGCCTGGCGCTTGCCGATGTTGACGCTGAATTCGCCGTCGCCCCACGAATGCCAAAGGCCCGGGCGTTCCCCGCGGTCGCGGGTATTCCGGCACCCGTCGGCATCGATCTCGCCGTACCGAAACCACTCTCCCCACTGCTTGAAGAAGAAGGCGACATCGGCGGCGGCGCATTGGTCACGCAGGCTACGCGCCCAATTCGCATTCATCGGACGCGCGCGGTGCCCACTCTCGCCACCGACGATGACCCAATCTAGGGCTGGGTGCTCGGGGCCATCGCCATCGTACCAGTAGCCGTCGCTGCCCTTGAACTCGAAACAGCTGCCCGCGACGAGCGCGTTGAGCTTCCAGCCGACGCCTCCGTCTTCGGGCGCTGCGACTCGCGTGAGATCGACCGGACCGAGCAGCGGTTCGCACGATAGGAACCGCACCGCCGCAGGGGTCGCGAGCAGATGAGGGATACGCTCGTCTGCCCGCTGCTGGTCTTCGACCGACGTGCCGAGCCAGACGTTGACGAGCGGCCACTTGGCAAAGCCGAAACCCTCACGTCCTGGCGCGAACGTGATCCCGACAGCGTCTAGATCGCGGCCGACGGGCGCCAGCTCCATCGCAGCTGCGACGATCCGGCATTGGGCGTCTTCCAGGTAGCCCCTCATCCGCTCCGGCCGCTTCGTCAGCACCTGGTGCTGATGATGAGGCGTCAACGCCATCACGGCGAAGCAGCGATCGATCCACTCGTCGGGCACGTTCTCGTGGAACAGATCCCCGTGCGCGTTCCAGAAGATGCGCCGCGGCCGCGTCCAGCGGAGCGGCTGGAGGAGAGCCGGCTCGTGGAGATAGACCTGGCCGGTCCACACGAATCCCCCGGCGGTCTTCGTCACCAGGTCGCTGCGGAACGACACCCGGCATGCCTGCTTCATCGCGTAGCAGTGCTTGCAACCCGGGGAGATCACTGAGCAGCCGTTGACGGCATTGACCGTTGCGTCGGTCCATTCGATCGACGTACCGTCGCTCATTGGAAGCAGCCCATCTGCTGAGCGCCGTCGACGATCATGCGGACCGCGACGAACACGATCAGGCCAAGCCCCACGAACGCGAGCCAGCGGTATCGCGTGATGACCTGGGCGATCAGGGAGGCTGCGCCACCCATCAGCGCTACCGATATCACCAACCCGGCGACCATCGCCCAGGGATGCTCGCGCGCGGCGCCGGCGACGCCCAGGACGTTGTCCAGGCTCATCGTGATATCGGCGATTGTCACGGCCGCCACGGCGCCCCAGAACGATCTCTCGGCCGAAGCCTGCGAACCCGCGTCCTCTTCCGCCTCATGCGGCTGCAGTTCGCGCCACATCTTGTAGGCGACCCAGAGCAGCAGCAGGCCACCGAAGAAGACCAGGCCGACGATCGACAACAGCCAGACGACGCCAAGGGCGAACGCGCAGCGCGCGATCACCGCGGCGAGGATACCGATCAGGATGACGCGGCGCCGATGCGCCGGCGCGAGCCCGGCGGCGATCGTCCCGATGACGATTGCGTTGTCGCCGGCGAGCAGGAGATCGATCGCGATCACCTGTCCGAAGGCCGCCAGGCTCGCGGGGTTCATAGACCGTATCCGGACGGGTCGACACCGAGCACGGCCGCGATCTGACGCGCGACCGCCTTCTCAGCGTCGTCGAAGTCGCCATCGGCCGCGGCGATCGCCACGGCGACGAGCATGATCAGCGGTGCCTGGTCGGTTCCTTTGGCCTTGGCGATGCTGGCGAGCAGCATCTGGATCCCGCCGTCGACCGAGAACTCGAGCTCGGCCGTCGCGGCGTCGATCGCCGCGCTGATGTCGGCGCCCGTGAACTGGGGAAGCTTGGCGGCGACGAGCCGCTGCAGCATCGCTTTTTCGGACGGATCAAACGTCCCGTCCGCGCGCGCGATCAGGAAAGCGGCCTGACATACCCGGTTGAGCGTCTCGCGCCCGGTGATGCGCCCTGTGGCGCGCTCCACGTCGGCGAGCAGCGATTTGCCCGCTTCCGCCATCCTGTCGAAAAATCCCATCGTCCGTTTCGCCTTTCATGGGCGGAAGGCCGAGCGACGACACGCACGTCGCCCGGCCACCAATCCGCCGTCGCGGATCAGTCGTTGATCGCCTTGTTGATGAGATCGAGCGGCGCGATCGTCTCGGCATCGGCGCCCGAGATCGTGTCGACGATGTCGAACTTGGCGCCCTTCGCGGTCAGGCCGTCGTCGAGGAATTCCAGGAACGTCTTCGCGCCCGGGTCATCGCCGACCTGGACGAACAGGAAGGTCAGCGCCTCGTCCTTGTCGATGCCGTTGGCGGCGGCGATCAGCGCGGCGACCGTCGCTTCCTGGCTCGAGGGCTCGCCGTCGGTCAGCACGATGCAAACGGTGTTCTTGCCGCTCGACTTCTGCTTCGCGGCGACCTGCCGAACCACCTCATCGGTGGGCGTGCCGCCATACGGCTGGGCGGTGTCGAAGATCTCGCCGACCTTCGCCGCGGTGACGCCCTGGAATAGCTGCGTGCTGGAGCCGAAGGCGATCACGTCGATGCCGTCGGCATCGTACTTGTCCAGGATCCTGGCCAGGCCGAGCGCGAATTCCTGGCCTTCCTGCCAGCGCGTCTTGCCCGGATAGCGCTTGGACTGGGCGCCCATCGATCCCGATGCGTCAATCGCCAGGATGAAGTCGTATTCGCTGACCGTGGTGGCATCGAGTGAAACGCCGCCGGCCGGAGCCGTCGTGGTGTCGTTCATGTCAGTCCCTTTCGTGTGGTGACGCGCGCGAGCGCGCTCGTCGGTTGCAGCCGGCGATCGCCGGAGTGCCTCTGGGTGCGGGAGCGCCGCGCGATGGCCGGGCCGAGGCTCAAGAGAGCGGGCTCCGGACCAGCGTGAAAGTGATGACGTTGACCGCGGGGTTGTCCGACCAGCGGATCTTCGTGCCGCTGATCGAGAACTTGCCGCCCTTCAGGACAGCATCCCAGTTGCGGGCGAAAGCTGCCCTGTTCAGGAAGCCGCAGTCGATCGCGTCGCGATCGTCGAGCTCCTGCAATCGGGCAGGGACGTTCGAAACGATCACCAGGTGCGCGCGATGGATCGATCGCGGCATCTCGCGCGCGAAGCGCTGACGACCGGCGCCGTCCGGCTGGTCGTCATCGGCCACGAACGCGACCAACTTGTCGCCGGCGAGCAGCGCTTGTGTAGGCGCGAAGGCATCGAACCTGGTGGCGAGCCGGAATGGCTCACGAACCCACAAGCGATCGCCGGGTCGAGCGTTGTCCAGCAGCCCGCGCGGGCGCCGAGCCTGCGTGACCATGCCGGCATGCAGTTTGCGCGCGTAAAGCTGGGTAAAGCTCAGCGGCCAGTCCGTCACGCGACCCCCTGCGCCGCCAATGCAGCGTCGATCGCCTGCAGATCGCGGATGAGGCCGCCGAGGCCGTTGCGCGTCATGAAGACCGCGACGGCATCGCGCGTTTCGTCGCCGTCCGGTGGCCCGCCCCGGAACTCAATCAGCAACCCGCTCTGGGCGACCATCGGCGCCCATTGCAGGGTCATGCCGGCATGCAGCTGGCAGCTCACCAGGGTCAGCTCGATCAATTGATCGATAGACCCGGATTCGCCCGACGCCCTGCGGCTGTGATCCGGTACCGGCAGCGTCACTCGGCCGTCATCGGTAACGGTAATCGCGAACGCGATCGGCGGTGGCGCGTGGGTTCCGTTGATCTCGGCCGAGAGCCGCGACAGCTGAGCCAGGCGCACGGGATCGAGCGGAAAGGTGTCGGCTGCGCTCATAGCATCGCGCTTCCGACGCCGCCGAGCGTGTAATCGGGGTCGGTCTTCCTGGCCGTGAACTTGTCGACCAGCTGGGCGCCGTTGCGCACGGCCTCGAGTTGCTGCTCGAATGACATCGGGCTTTTTCCCGCAGACGCGGTCGGACCGAGGGCTGGGCGGGTGCCGGCTTCGCGATCATACGCCTTCGCGATCGTATCGGTGGCGGCCGCCGGGCGTCCGGCGCCGGAAGCCACGGCATCGCCAATCTGGCAATACCAGCGCAATTGAGCAGTGGCGTGCAGTACGCGCACCAGCAGTTCGTCATCAACCGAGACGCGCTTCTGCAGCAGTCCGTGTACGCCGACGAACAAGGTGCCGGCGTAGCGGAGGACCTGGCCCTCGAAAGCCCTGGCGACGATCGTCAGCGCGCGCTGTGCCGATGCCGCGCCGTGGTTGCGATAGACCCGCGCGATCCCGCCGACGTTTGAGATCATGCCCGGCCGCCAGGCGCTGAAATTGGTGTGCGGCGCGATGCTCAACCCGGCCGCGCGGATCAACTCGACGATCTCGGCCGCCTCGACGTCGTCACCGGCCACCGCGGCGCGGAAGTCGTCGAGATGATTGATCGCCTTGCGCCCGCGATTTGCGGCGATGAACAGCCGCGCTTCTTCGCCAGGACCGGTGCATCGCTTCAGGACACACGGCAGCTGGGGAATGTCGTTCCGCAGCATGGCCGCGGCGCGACGGTGCTGTCCGTCGACCAGATAGAGCGAATCGTCGGGGCGACGTGACACCTTGAGGATATCAAGCACGTCCCAGTCCCACTCGGCGGCGATCGCGCGGATCAACTTCTGCGAGGCGGTCGTATCGATCGAGCGCTGATAGCTCGGGTCGATCGACAGTTCGCCGATCGGAACCCACTCGATTGAGGGCTGGCGCCCCCTGGGTGGAGCGAAGGTCATCACCCCCCCCCCCGATTCTTGGTAGAGTCAGCCATAAATCGCCTCCTGTTGGGGCTGGAGTTGTCGTGACGCGTAGTCGCGGCCGGTGGCGGCGATCGCCGCCGCGTGGTTTGCGCAGGCAGCCCTGGCAGTGGCGGCCCACAAGCGTTCGGGCGTCGATTCCCGCATGTAACCAAGGATGCGCGTGACCATTGATTTGCTGGCACGATCAGCAAGGGCGGCAGCGATCTGGTCCGGGCTGTTGCCCTCGTCGTAGAGATCCATGATCGCCTGCTCGAGGCCGGCGGTTCGACCATCACGGGGTGCGCGGGCGCCGGTCACTCTGCCGCCTCCTCGAGCTCGGCCTGCGCAGCCTGCTCGGCGAGTTCGGCCGGCGCGATCGCGCCGAACCGCAGCAGCGGATGGACCCAGTTTCTGCCGCTAACCGCGCGCAACACGGCGGCGGTTAGCTGGTCGCTCTTGAGCTTCGCCCAGGCGCGCAGAGTCACGCCGCTGACCAGGCCGGCCGCCATTTCGCTGCGCCGCGCTTTGTCGAATAAGTCGATCTGCTCAGCCGTCGGCCGCCACACCTCGATCAGCTGGTCGACGTTGTTCCCGCCGACCCCGACCGCAAGCGCATCGAGCATCTCGATGCGGTGCCCATCAGTGTTGAGTGCGTACCCGCTGGCGATGCCGACGACATAGGCGGCTGCGAGCCGCTTCAACGCCGGATCGGCTTGCTGGTAGAGCGCGAAGCCTTCAGGAGACGGCGCATCCATGAAGGGTGCCGACTTCAGTTGATGCATCGCCCTGCCGACGATCAGCGCCGCCGGCATTGCGTTGTTATATTCGCGGGTGCGATCGGCGGCTAAATACCCGAAGCCGTTCTCGGCGCGGGGGATAGACCCGATTCCGTTGACGCCGTTGCCCAGCGAGGCGCGCAACTGCGAATAGACCAGGAAGTCTGTGGCGGCGTCGCCGCCCGTTTCCGCATCGCGAAGCAACAAGCCGCGGAGCATCATGCGGCGGATCGCCTTGAGGATCCTGGTGCCGTCGGCCGACAGGCCGAGCTCGCTGCGCTTGGGTTCGACCGCCCCTGCCTCGGGCGTCGGCGCCGCCGGCGGCGCGATCGGACCAGCCGACACGATCGCGGGCTTTTTCTCGCCGGCGCCGAACTTCGCGCTGGTGCTCGCCCACCAATAGCGAATCTGCGGCATTCCCTCGGTGGTGATATCGACCGTCGCCACGACGTCGCCCTTCGGAAGCGGCAGCGCCATGATCTGCAGGCGGTGATCGTCGCCGAAGTCGTTCTGGGGTGGCTTCGGCTGAAACCGGAGATCCGGTCGCTCGGCTTCGGCACGGATCTCCGCGCGCAAGCTGTCGAGCTTCGCGTCGGCAAGTTGGCGCAACAGCCCCTCGTCGACGATGCTGCCTCGTTCCTCCTCCTCGTCCGCGAAGAGGTCCAGCGCGTAGCGGCCGCCGGCCTGGCGATAGGTTTCCTCGCCGATGAATCTCAACAGGCGCTGCGCCTCGGCGTCGCCGACCTTCATCGCGCGCCGGATTCGGTCGGGTGTCCGCTCGCGCGGATCCGCGATCGCCATGATGGCGTTGAACGCCGCCAGCTGCAGATCGTGGTCGTCGCGAGAGGCGAAGGCCTGCGCCTGGCGATCGGTCAGGTCACCGTCGGCGAACGCTTTGAAAACCGGCTTGGCGAGCTGACCGACGCAAAGCCAGCGACGGACGTAGAGCTCGGGTTGACCGAGCTCGCTGGCGATGTCCTCGATCGTCTGGCCCAGCGCGATCGCGCGGACGATGCCGGCGTATAGTTCATAGTCGCGCAGGTTCTTGCGCATGATGTTTTCGGCGATCGACATCACGATCAGCTGGGAGTCGGTGTAGCCCTCATAGACGACGACACGGACCGGCCAGTCGGCGGGCAGGTCGCCGCGGGCGACCAGGTTGTTGATCGAACGGTACCGGCGGCCGCCGGCGAAGGCGCCCCATTGCTTGCTGTTCCCGCGCATGGGGTGGACGTTGATGGCGTGGAGCAGGCCCTCCTCCAGGATCGATGCTTCGAGCCCGTTGGTGGCGGTGGCGTCCTCTTCATTGGTCCTGACGTTCCAGGGCGATAGGCGGATCTGACTAATGGTCAGGCTCGCCTGGCGTGTGCTAGGCATTGGCGTTCTCCGAGTGATAGTCGGGTGCGGGGCGGGGGTCGGGGAGTCCGGCCCCCAAACCGGTCGTCTGACCGGCGGCGCGCTCGCGAGCTGCCTTCCATTGCTCGAACGCGATCGCGTGTTTGGGACAGAGGTCTTTGTTGCGCGCCGGCGACGTCGTGCACTTTGGGCAAAGCGGCGCGTCGCACGTGCCGCTCCGCCTGGTCGCGACCTTCCAGTCGCAGGCGAGCGTCGAGCGCGACCCGCATTTGCAGCGACGAGTGGACGAGCAAACGATCGTGACGGAACCGCCGACGGAGACGCGATCGCACGTCACGACGCGTCACCCGCTAGGAGCAGGTGCCCGAGCTCGGCATCGCGCATGGCCTTGGCGCAGTGGTCGGCCGTCGACTCCGCGAGATCGGGCGACCCATTGCCATATTGATATGATCGCAGCGCAGCGATCGCGGCGGCCAGGGCATTACCGAGCGCTTGTTCGGTGAGGGTGAAGCCGCGCCGCGCCATCACGCGTTCTCCAGCTGAGGCGTGCGAGCGTGGCGCTTGATGCGCTCGACAAAGGCTTCGTCGGCGGCCTCGTCGTCCGAGACCGCTTTGCGGAACATGTAACCCGCCCAGGCAACGTCGGGCTTCCCTTCGAAAGCGAGCGCGATGACCTTTATTCCGCGCCTCACACCTTCTACGATGCCAGCAACGCGGAGAACGTCGCCTTTCCTCGGATTGTAGGGAAACTTGTCCGCCCAATCATCGCGGATGCAAACGGCCAACTCGCCGGTCCGCCATGTTCCGCATAGCGGGCGGAGGTCGCGCACAATCACGCAAACGCTCCCATCGACAGCCGCGCGAACTGGTGCGAGCAACCGATATCGGCACGCACTCCACACCTGGGGCACGGGTCGCGATGTACGGGTTCGGGCAAAGCCTCGTCGTCCACGACCGTTTGCACGACGCGGTGCAGCTGCTTCTCGCCCTTCGGGCGCGCCGCAACAGCTCGGCCGGTTGCGGTATCCCGCCAGTGCGGCTGGGCCTGGCTCGGGTCGAGATAGGTCGATCGACCGGTCGCCAACACCGTAACCTGTCGCGCGACCTGAAACCGCCGCACCGCGATCAGCCCACGGGCTGCCAGCCTTTCGAGACACTTCACGCTTGCCGACAGCGACGTCGAGCACAGCATGTCAGCGATCGTCGGATTGCTGGGGCACGGCCGATTTGCGTCGGCGGCAGCGCAGATCGCGCGATAGACGCGCATGTCGCTTGCCTCGCTCATTGCGGCGCCTGCTCTTCGCGCAGTGCCTTCGTGGAGGCCCGCACGTCGATGACGATCAAGCGCACCACCCCTTCAGGCAGCATAAGCCGCGACGTCGTGACGTCCTCGATCAGCAATGGTGCGGCATCTGGAGCGATGCCAAGCGCATCGACTGACACGTCCGGCAACCGGATCGTCAGATTGCCTCGGGTACCGATCTTGTATCGCAGCCCTTCCGGCGCTGGACGGACACCAAGCTTTCCCTCATCTTCGTCGCGACCGGCCAAGAGAATGACGTGCCCGTCCGGCTGCAGGCCGAGAAATTCGACAACCTCAGATCCCAGATCGAGAATGAACCGGCGCGGGCGAGTCGAATCGTGCGCGACGCTGCGAAGATAGGCACCGCCGATTGGTGTGCGGTTGCTATGTTTGGTGCTGACTGCGATCGCTTCCCAGCTCATGACGAGCCTCGCGAGCTGGGGCGCGGGGGGGGGGGCAAGG
>Ga0207649_10000422_pt1 | contig 31054 bp, 30 predicted proteins | sample KBSC43metaG_FD_184317 | JGI IMG/M metagenome (GOLD analysis project Ga0207649, IMG submission 184317) | Corn rhizosphere microbial communities from Kellogg Biological Station, Michigan, USA - KBS C4-3 metaG (SPAdes) (version 2) | ecosystem: Host-associated > Plants > Roots > Rhizosphere > Soil ... | reverse complement strand
GAGCGGGATCCGCGTGCCGGCCGCCGAAACGTCAACGACGATGCTCATGGCCGGCTCATCGCGATTTGACCTGCTCCGTCGGCGTGCCGATCCCCGCTGTGGGAGAATCGCCAGCGGTTGCCTCGTTAGGTGACGTAGCTACGACCTTCGCCGCTGGCGATCCGAATTCCGCCGTGATCCCGCCGCTTGCCGCGGGGTATTCGATGCGCGAGTGGTACATCCCCGCGAGAACGCGGGTGAACTGGTCTTTCACCGTCTCGAGCTGCGCGTGGGTGATCGGCGCATCCCGAAGCTGGCCCTGGTCGATCCGTTGTCGCACGATCCGGTCGATCACGTCACGGATCTTTTGAGGCGTCGGGTCATGGAGCACGCGCGCGGCTGCCTCCGCGCCGTCGGCGAGCATGACGATCGCCGTCTCGATGCTTCGTGGTGCCGGTCCCGGATACGCAAACTCCGCCGAGTTCGCCGGCACCCCGTCGCGCTCCTTCGCTTTTTCGAGGAAGTACGAGATCGGTCCCGTGCCGTGGTGCTCACGAATAAACGGCATCACTCCCCGCGGCAGCTTATGCTCCTCGGCGAGCTCGAGCCCCTCGAGCACGTGATTTCGTATGATCGCCGCGCTGGTCGTGGGCTTGAGCTTGTCGTGCGGGTTGCGGCCCTTCGCCTGATTCTCCGCGAAGTACTGCGGCTTCTTGAGCTTCCCGATGTCGTGATAGAGCGCCCCCACACGGGCAAGCAGCCCATTCGCTCCGATGGCGTTGCTCGCGCTCTCGGCGAGGTTCGCGATCGCAATCGTATGCGCGTACGTCCCGGGCGCCTCGAGACTGAGTCGGCGAAGGAGCGGTCGGTTGAGATCCGACCACTCGAGCAGCGTCAGATCGGTGTCAACGCCCGCGAACTGCTCGGCGCCGGGGATCAGCATGATGGCGATCGAGACCGATGCGATGGCGTTCGCCGCGCCCCACAGTGCGCTCCAGCCGATATCGGACAACGGCAGGTCGAGCGTCAGGCCGATCGCGATGGCGGCGATGAGGTACGCGCCAGCGATGGCGAGGATCGCGACGTGAGTCTGGTTCCTCCGCCGGACGATGCGCATGGTGAACGCGGCGGCCGTCCCCCCAATGAGATTGAGGAACAGCGCGTTCGTGCCGCGGAACTCGTTTTGACCACCGATGAGAACGGCCAGGATCATCGCTGCGATCATCCCGATCCGGGGATCGAACAGCATGCTCACGATGACCGCCGCAAATGCGACCGGAATGAGCTCCGGGTGCACGCGTTGTGGCAGGTGCGCGATCAGTGATGACGTGACGATCACGATCACGAAGACGATCGCGAACAGGAGTACCGCGCGAAGCGACCCGTAGAGCTGCTGACGGAACAGCGCCAGGGTCAGGCCAAAGATCGTCAGGACGAGTGTGTTGAAGAGCACAGCCCCGACGATCCGACTGGCATTCCGGCGGCTGTCGCCACGTTTCGCGAGCTCATCCTGCAGCGCGCGCATCTTCTCGCGCTCTTCGCGGCCCACGACCTCGTGCGCCCCGACAATCTTCTCGCCGAGCTGCAAGGTGTACTTGACGTTAGGCACCGACTTGCGAAGGTCCTGGCGCGCCCGCTCGGTGGCCGCGCGGTCGTAGACGATCGTGGGCCGGAAGAATGCGGTGAGCAGCTTGCGGAACGCGGCATCGCCAGCCTGTGACTGCGGGTCGGGATTGAGGAGGCGGGCTCGCGCCAGCAGTGTCGGGAACGCAGCGACGCTGTCGGCGTTCACCGACGTGACGGACGTATCCTGGCGCAGCGTGACGGCGCCCTGAATCCCATCGAGCGCGCCACCGGCCGCGATTCCGGTCGCCAGCCAGCGGTCGTACGCACGCCTGACGGCATCCGCCACGGCATCGCCACGACCCGGCATCGCGAGGTACTGCGCTTCCGGCGGCGCCAGTTGCACGCCGAGCATCGCGCCAAGTTGCTGCACGGAGGTGATACGCTGTGCCTCGGGCAGCGAGGCCACCTGGCGGAGCTCCTGGGCGAACTGATCGACGAGCGCGCGGGACGAATCCAGTGCGGCGGAGTCGAACGTGAAGATCGGCTCCACCGACCGCGCGATGTCGTTCTGCTCCTTCAGCAGCTCTTCGGGCGACTTGAGCACCGAGTAGCCGAACGGCGCGATCACATTGTCGGGCGCGACCGACCCCACTTCCAGAATTGGGGAATCGACGACCGGTGAGGCGGGAAAGACGAGATACGTGACCGCGGCGATCAGGAGCGCGATGAGCGCCCGCGTTCCGTGGAAGCGGACGGCGCGAGCCCGCGGACTTCCCTCATCAGCGGCGTCGCCGCCTAACCACCCGGCGATGGCGTTCAATCGCCGCCGTCCTCGGCGTACGCCTTGATGATCTCGCGGACGAGACGGTGTCGGATCACGTCCGTCTCGTTGAGATAGTGGAACGCGATCCCGTCAATGCCGGTGAGGATGCGCTCGATCTGCATCAGCCCTGACTCCTCGCGTTTGGGCAGGTCGATCTGCGTCTTGTCGCCGGTGATCATCGTCTTCGAGTTCACACCGAGCCGCGTGAGGAACATCTTCATCTGCGCCGCCGTCGCGTTCTGCGCCTCGTCGAGGATCACGAACGCATCTGCGAGCGTGCGCCCGCGCATGTACGCGAGCGGCGCGATCTCGATCGTCCGCGTTTCCAGTGCCTTCTGCATGCGCTCGACGGGCATCATGTCCTCGAGCGCGTCATAGAGCGGCCGGAGATACGGGTCGACCTTGGCTTGCATGTCGCCGGGCAGGAACCCGAGGCTCTCGCCCGCTTCGACGGCGGGGCGGGCGAGGATGATGCGCCTAACGCGCTTTCGCGACAGCGCATCGACGGCGGCGGCAACGGCGAGGTACGTCTTGCCCGTCCCGGCCGGCCCGATTCCGACCACGATGTCGTTGTCCGAAATGAGCCCGAGGTATTCGGCCTGACCCGGCGTTTTCGGCTGGATGATCTTCCGGACGCCGGGCAGTACGATGCGATTGTCGCCACCACCGCCCGGCTCACGGGACCCGTCCATGCTCATGCGCAGGACGTCATCCGCCTCCAGCACCGTGCCCTGTTTCGCGGCGTCGATCATTCGCTGCGCGACCGACGCCGCGCGCTCGACGGCCTCCGCCGTGCCCACGAGCGTCAGTGTGTCGCCGCGGAGGGCGACGCGCGTTCCGGTCTGGCGTTGCAGCTCGATCAGATTCGCATCGTTGACACCCGCCAGCGTCAGCAGATCGGCGCCTTCGGTGTTCAACCGCTGCGTCGTTTGTTCGTCGGTCAACGTGGCGCTCCGTCAGTCTCCGACCACGGCGATGTGCAGATCGCCGAGATCGTCGCGTGGCACCGGCGTGGGCGCACCCTCGAACAGCGCTCGCGCGGCGGTCGTCTTCGGGAACGCGATCACGTCGCGGAGCGACGTCGCCCCGGCGAGCAGCATCGCCACGCGGTCAAATCCAAACGCGATGCCCCCGTGCGGCGGCGCGCCCGCCCGTAGCCCTTCAAGCAGGAACCCGAATCGCATGAGTGCCGTCGCGTCGTCGATGCCTAACAACGAAAATACCCGCGATTGATCGAGCGGGTTCGAGATGCGGATGCTGCCACCGCCCAACTCCGTCCCGTTCAGCACGAGGTCGTACGCGAGGGCCCGTGCCTTCGTCGGGTCGGACGCGAGGAGCTCCCCATCATCGGGATGCGCCGCCGTGAATGGATGGTGAACCGGCGTCACCGCACCGGTGGTCGCGTCACGCTCGAACATTGGGAAGTCCACCACCCACACGAACTCGAGCTCGTCCTGTGGGACGAGACCGAGCCTTCGAGCGAGCTCCTGACGAACGCGGTCGAGCGCGGGAGACGACACGGCATCAGGCGCGGCAACGAACACGCCAAGATCGCCTTCAAGCAGACCGAGGCGGTCCGCGGTGCCCTCGGGCAGGAATTTGGCGCCCTTCCCCTCCAGTCCCGCCGCGCTGCGCTTCAGCACGATCAGACCACCGGCCCCGGCCGACTTCGCGACGGCCTCGAGCTCGTCGGTCTGCTTGCGCGACATGGACGCGCCGCCGGTTACCCGAATGCCTCGTACGCGGCCACCGGCATCGATGGCCTGTTTGACGAACGACAGGTCGGACGCCGCGAAGACCGCGGTCACATCACGGATTTCGAGCCCGTATCGCAGATCCGGGCGGTCGCAACCGTACCGCTCCATGGCGTCGCCGTACGTCATGCGGCGGAACGGCGCTTGGAGCGTATGACCGGCTGCGCTCCACAACGCGCAGATCAGGCCCTCCGCGACGGCCATGATGTCCTCGCGCGTGACGAACGAGGCCTCGATGTCGATCTGCGTGAACTCCGGCTGGCGGTCCGCTCGCAGGTCCTCGTCGCGGAAGCATCGGGCGATCTGGAAGTACCGATCGAACCCGGAAACCATGAGCAGTTGCTTGTAGAGCTGCGGCGACTGCGGCAGCGCATAGAACTCGCCCGGGTGCACGCGGCTCGGCACCAGATAGTCGCGCGCACCCTCCGGCGTCGGCTTGGTCAGAATCGGCGTCTCGATCTCGACGAATCCTTCTCCGCTCAGGAACGCGCGAGTCGCCTGCATCAGAGTGTGACGAAGGATGATGTTGTCGCGAAGCTCGGGTCGTCGCAGATCGAGGTGCCGATGGCGAAGGCGGAGCTCTTCCGCCGGAAGCGGCTCGCCGCGGTTACGCGCGACGGGGATCACGGGTGTCTCCGCCGGCCCGACCAGCCGAAGCGTTCGTCCTCGCACTTCGACATCGCCACTTTCCAGCTCGGCGTTCCGCATCTCGGCGGGCCGCGCTACAACGTCACCGGTGATGAGCACGACGCTTTCGGTACCGAGGCTGCGCGCCAGCTCGAGCGTTTGCGCCGACGCGTAGTCCGGGTCGAACGAGACCTGGACGATCCCCGCGCGATCGCGCAGGTCGATGAACACGAGACCACCAAGGTCTCGGCGTCGGTGCACCCATCCGCCGAGGCGGACGCTCGCTCCGACATGATCGAGTCGGAGCGACCCACACAGCGTGTCGCGGAGCGCGGTTTTGAAAGGAACAGCAGGACTCGAAGTGGCAGTCACCGACTGACTCCCGGCGGCATCATGCCGCGTGCGAAGCGCCCGCAGCCGATGCGGGGGCCGAAGTTGAAAGGCGCGTTGGAAGTGAGCGCGAGCCGCTCTTGGCGGGGGCTCCGACGCTGAGAAGGCCTACGCAATCGAGCTGGTGCCAGATCGTCGTGGCGATTCGAGACGGGACACGCGCCTAGCGGCGGCGCGGCGCAGAGAACGTAAGCGGCGGCGCAATAGTGGCATACGCGAAGGCGAAAATCTACATGCGCGCGTCGGGCGTCGGTAGGAGCCGGCTTGACCGGTCGAGCCCGTCCACGTAAGCTCAAGTCCATGCGTTGCTTGAACTTCGCCGCCGCCGTGGCGATTCTCCCCATTGCCGCGAGCGAAGCGCAACGCTTCCCGGGCCGCGATTTGCTCGATTTCCCGATCGGGACTTTGGCCGAGGCCCCGGCGCTCGCGCTCGACACGGGCGATGGATTCCAGAACCCGGCGGCGATTCGGCTTGCCGAAGGCACGAGGGCGCGCGGTACCGCCATTGCGCTCAATACAGGAACCGATCGCGGAGTCAGCTCGCAGCTCATCGCCGTCGCAGCGAACCTCCCGAGTCGGTTCACCGTCGGGTTGTCCGCGGTGCACTCGGGAATCAGCGGGATCGCGCCGACGGCTGACGATCCGGAGCCGGTCGGCGGCGACATTCCGTACGGGACGTTCGTGGTGTCGCTGACCGGGGCTCGCGAATCGACCCGTCATATCACGTCCGGCGTAGCGGTTCGCTATCGCACGGGCGAAGTCGACGGCGTGAATCGCTCCACGTTCGGCTTGGACGGTGGCCTGCTGGTCGATCATGTGTTCGGACTCGACGCACGCTTCGGCATCTCGAGCTACATGTGGGGGCCTGGCGCTGGCGAAGGCCAGGACGCCTCGTACTCCGGCGCACTCGATACCCGCGTAATCGGAGCGGACTCTACGCATCAGGCACGACTCGGCTATTCGTACACCGCCGGTGAGGGCGCCTCGGGCGGGCATTACGTTTTCGCGTCAGGGCGATACGCTCGCTGGATCGCCCGGGTGGGCGTCGCCCGAACGTCGGCGTTCGGCACTAGCGACACCTCGCTTCGACTCGCGCTCATCTTGCGGTACGCGCGATACACGGTCGGCCTTTCGCGCGAAGAGAGCGCGGGCGGGTTCGATCCGACCTACCAGTTTGTTCTCAGTGGGGTCTTCCGGTGAAAACCAACCTGCTCAACCTCGAGCCACGAGCGGCCGCGCAGGCCGTGCGCGACTTCGCCGTCGCGCATGGAGAGCCTCGCTATCGCGGCGATCAGGTGGTTCGTCGACTGTGGCACACGCCGGTCTCGACGTTCGAGGAGATGACTGAGCTGCCCAAGACGTTTCGCACCGCGCTCGACCAGACCTTCATCATCCCGCGACTCGAGATCGCGTCTCGACAGAAGTCGACCGACGGCACCGAGAAGTTTCTGTTTCGCCTCCACGACGGTCAGCACATCGAGACGGTATCCATTCCCGAAGGCGATCGTTTGACGTTCTGTGTCTCCTCGCAGGCTGGCTGTGCGCTCCGTTGCGCCTTCTGCGCGACCGGGTCGATGGGCTTTGCGCGTAACCTCGAGACGTACGAGATCGCCGGTCAGGTTCGCGAGCTCGCCCTGCTCGATCCGCCGCTGATCGCGAGCAACATCGTGTTCATGGGGATGGGCGAGCCCCTGCTCAATTGGGTCGCCGTCGACAAAGTCCTAACGATTCTCAACGACGCGCAGGGCTTCGGCATTGGCGCGCGACACATCACCGTGTCGACCGTCGGTGTGCTGCCTGGTATCGAGGCGCTCGCGGCGCGGCCGGAACAGTTTCGCCTCGCGATATCGATCCATGCGCCGAGCGACGAGTTGCGGCACACGCTCATGCCGATCAACACGAAGTATCCCCTGGTCGACGTGATTGCGGCCGCGGGCCAGTTCGACCGGCGCGTGACCTTCGAGTACGTCATGCTCGGCGGCGTGAACGACGGGCCTCGAGAGGCCAGCGAGCTCGCTGCGCTGGCCCGGGAGTGCCGGGCGTTCGTGAACCTGATTCCACTTCATCCCGGCGGCGCCGGCAATTTTACGCCCACGACCGCCGACGACATTCGCCGCTTTGCCGGGTGGCTCCGGCGCGAGGGCGTCGAGGTCGCGATCCGGAAGAGCCGCGGCATGGACATCGCGGCCGCGTGCGGCCAGCTACGGGCTGAACGGCTGCGGCGGCGGCCGCCACGAGACGCCGAGCACCACCGTGACGTCCACGTAGCGTGACGAGTCCGGCCGCGCCTCCACGCGCGTGCCGCCTAACGCCTCGCCGACGAGGCGCGCCCATTCCAGATGATTCGATCGGTCCAGCACGACCGTCGAGTCCTGCGTCCGGTCGCTGGTCGCATAGGTAACGACATCGAACCCGCGGTCACGCAGAAGTCGCGTCGCGCGTCGCGCGAGGCCTCGGGTCTTCGTCGCATTGATGATTTCGACGCGCACACGCGCGTTGGCCGGCGCCGTCACTTCCTTCTTCGCAACGAGCCGCGCGAGCGGCGTGGCCGGCACCGGAGTCGGTCGCGTCCGGGCCGTCCAGATCGCAACGGCGACACCAACGACCGCGACCGACAACGCCCCGATGAGCCATCGGCGTGTGAGGGTCATCGGATACTGTTCCAGAGGTCCGCGGTTTCGGGAAACAGCATCTTCCCTTCGCGAACGGTCCATTCGATGCGCGTCCGAACCACCTGTCGGAATACGCCATCGAAGTCGGTCGTCGCGTGGGCGGCGAGAAACGCGCGGTCCGCCTGGAGGAACGGTCGGCCCGGCTCGAGAAAATCCGCCATGTAGAGCGCTTTCCCGGTGCGCCCCCAATGGGCGCTGCCTAACGTGTGCCAGCGGATGGCCTCGAGCACATCGGCACGCGTTTCCCCTTCCGCTGCGAGTTTCCCGGCGACGGCTGGCCCGTGCAGGATGTGCCACGGCCGCTGCGCATCGCCCGTGAGACGCCGAAGCTCCTCCTCGTCGGCGTCGCGGAGCGCATCGTGAAGCACCCCGACGTCGTGCCACGCCTGCCGCTCGTCCGGCGTCAACGCGAGGGACCGGGCCCATTGGTCCAGCAGCGCGGTCACGCGGGCGATGTGCGCACGCCGCTTGTCCGTGACGCGAGCCCACGGCGGCAACACCACCTCGGTCACGGTAGCCGCACGGCGGCCGTCGTCCGCGCTCACTCTGCCTCGCCGAGGATCATGTTGTCGATGAGACGCGTGGGGCCGACGCGCGCGGCGACGATGGCCACGCTGTCAGCCCTGGCCGTGTCCACGGGTTTCATCTCGGTCGAGTCCACCACCGCGAAGTAGTCGAGACGCACATCCGGATAGGTCGCGAGCGTCTCACGACCGACGTCGGTGAGCCGTGAGCCGCGCTGTTCGCCTGCGGCGAATGCTCCGGTCGTGGCGCGTAAACTCTTCACCAGCGCGAGGCCGTTCGCGCGCGCCGAGGCGTCGAGGTACGTATTTCGGCTCGAGAGCGCGAGGCCATCGCGCTCTCGGACAGTCGGTACCACCACCATCTCGATGGGGAAGTTCAACTCGCGCACCATCCGCCGAATGAGTGTCGCCTGCTGATAATCCTTTCGACCGAACACCGCGACGTCGGGCGCAACGATGTTGAACAATTTTGCCACAACCGTCAGCACGCCGCTGAAATGGCCGGGCCGAACCTCCCCTTCCCAGCGGGTTGGCAAGTCGTCGGCCGTGACGCGCAGTGAAGGTGGAGTCGGGTACATCTCGGCGACTGATGGCAGAAACAACAGGTCCACGCCTCGCCCTTCCGCTTTAGCAGCATCCCCGCTCACGTCTCGAGGGTAGCGCGAGAAGTCTTCGTTCGGACCGAATTGCGTCGGGTTGACGAAGAGGCTCATCACCACGCAACCCGTGGTGCGCTTCGCTTCGTCCACCAGCCGCAGATGCCCTTCGTGCAGGAAGCCCATCGTCGGGACAAATCCGATCCGCGCGCCTGCTGCCCGCGCCGTCGAGATCGCCGCGCGCAGCCCGGCGATGGTATCGATCTGCCTCACGAGTCAGAAACTGTGGTCGGTGTCCGGATATCGGCCGCCACGGACGTCCTCGGCGAAGTGACGCATGGCCGAGCGCACATCACCCGCGAGTTCTGCGTAACGCCGCAGGAACTTCGGCTTGAACCGATCGTTGAGGCCGAGCAGATCGTGCAGCACCAGCACCTGGCCATCGCAGTCCACCCCCGCGCCGATCCCGATCGTTGGGATGTGCACGGCCGCTGTGACGGTCTTCGCAACCGCCGCGGGCACGAGCTCGAGCACTAGCGAGAACGCCCCCGCGTCCTCGACGCGTCGCGCCTCCTCCACCATTCGCTCCTGATCACCAGGTCCGCGTCCCTGTACGCGAAAGCCGCCGAGCGTGTTCACGGACTGTGGCGTGAAACCAAGATGCCCCATCACGGGAATGCCGGCGCGTGTCATCGCCTGAATGCGCGCAGCAATATCGGCGTCCCCGCCTTCCACTTTCACCGCGTGCGCGTTCGTCTCCTTCATGATTCGGCCGGCGTTCCGAAGCGCATCCTCGGTGCTCACCTGATAACTCATGAACGGCATGTCGACGACGACCATGGCGCGCGAGATGCCGCGTCGTACGGCGGCTCCATGGTGGATCATCTGCTCCATCGTCACCGGCACTGTCGAGTCGAGACCGAGGATGACGTTCGCCATCGAGTCGCCGACGAGGATGAGATCGGCGCCACCTTCTTCGGACAGACGAGCGAACAGCGCATCGTAAGCCGACACCATAACGAGTCGCTCACCACGCTGTTTCTTCGCCAGCACCTCACGCACCGTGATGCGCGGGCCCTCCGCGTTTCCGCTAGTCATCGACGCTCTGCCTCATCGCCTCACGGAGCTCCGTGAGCTCCCGGTGCCAGAACGAACGCTCGGCAAGCCCCGGGTGTGGAATGACGAGGTCCGCGGTGTGCACTACGCGATCGTCGAAGAGCACGATGTCGAGATCGAGCGTGCGCGAGCTCCATCGGGGGCCGCGGACCCGGCCCGCGTCGGCCTCGATTTCGTGGAGTCGCGCGAGCAGCGCGTCCGGTTCCAGCGTCGTTTCGACGGCGAGCATCTGGTTCAAGTAGGGCGGTTGAGCGAGTCCACCGAGCGGCGCCGTCTCCTCGACTGCGGATGCACCGACCACGCGGCACTCCGGAATGGCGTCGATGGCGTCTCGTGCGCGCGCCAGATACACGTGACGCTCGCCCAGGTTCGATCCGAGCGCGATGTACGCGATCTCGCTCACGCGGCGGAACGTAGAAACCGCTGACGACGGTGTCAATTCACGCTGACTGCAGCGACGCGATCAATTCGCGCTGGCCACCTTCACGCGCGCGATGCGCCGAGTCAGATCGCTCAGGTCCGCCGCCACCTCGCGGAGCTCGTGCGCCGCACCCTCGAGCTCGCGCAATGCGCGCGCCTGGTCGGACGCGGAGCGTGTGACGTTCTCGGCGCCTTCACGGTTGCGGCGCGAGATCTCGGCGATGCGCGCCACGCGCTCACTGAGCCGGCCGACCTCGGATTCCTGCACGCGTGACGTGTCCGCGATCCGCTGCCCCCAGGTCAGGCTGGCCGCCGTCGCTTCGACGATCGCATCGAGCGCCGTACGCGCCGTTTCCGAGAGCGACTCGACGTCGCTCATCATCGTCTGTCCGCGACTGACCTGTGATGCGACCTGGCGCATCTGGTCCTCGAATCCCGTGACGATGTCGCCGGCGTCCTCCGACGCGCGTGCGCTCTGCTCGGCGAGCTTTCGCACTTCATTGGCGACGACGGCAAACCCCTGCCCCTGCTCGCCCGCGCGCGCCGCCTCGATCGCCGCGTTGAGTGCGAGCAGGTTGGTCTGGTCAGCAAGCTCCTTGATGACGGCAATGAAGTCGGTGATGCGTCGTGTGCTCTTGGAAAGACCGCCTATCTGCACGGCGCTCTCGCCCACGAAGCGCTTCGCGTTCACGAGCCGCTCGATGGCCATGCCGATCGTATCGCGATGCTCGGTCGCGATGCGCGTGGCGCGTTCGCTCGCGGTGGCCGCGTCACCGCCGTCTCGCGCGATCGTCGACGTCTTGTCGTGCAACGACCGCGCAACGTCGAGGCTCCGATCCGCTTGCTCGTTTTCCTCACCGATCCCGCGCGTGATCTCAGCGGCGTTCTGGGCGACGACCTCGGCACCCGAGCGCAGCGCCCGCGCCGAATCGTTGAGCGTGTCGAGCTGTGTTTCGACGCGCGCAAGCGCCGCGAGGAGCGGTTGCCGCAAATCCTGAATGTGGAGCGCGGTCGCGAGCTGGTTCGCGAAGCGCGCCACGAGCGCAGTCTCCTTGGGCCCATACGTGCCGCGCTTGTGGTGATCGAGCTCGACGACGCCGATCGGTCGGTCGCCGAACCGCAGAGGCACGACCGCGATACTCACGGCAGACGGATCGATGCCACGGGCGCGTGCGTCACGCGCGGCGTCGGAGATCACCACCGATTCGCCGGTGCTCATGGCTGTATCGCGGAGGCGACCGCCGGACGCACCGTTTTCTCTCGGCTCAGCGAGCAGTCCCTCACCCGCCCGGTAGATGAGCCGAAGCGAGCCACCGCTCAGGCGCCAGATCCGGAAGCCGTTCCAGTCGACAAGTCGGTTCGCGAGACGCTCGAGCTGCCGCAGCGACTCGGCGAGGTTCGCGTCGGACGCCACGACCTGCTCCATCGCGTGGATCTTGTTCAGCTCCTCCGCCGCGACGGCTTCCTCGAGGATGCGCTTGAGCAACAGCCCGGCGAACACGAGCACGAATGCGACCGCCACCCACCCTGCCCAACCGACGCTCGCGATCGCAATGAGCGATGCCAGGACCGCGATCGTCCCGGTGCCGAACGCGATCACCTCGTAGCGCAGAATCAGGGAGCGCTCGTCGGCGTACAGCTTGTTGCGGATCAGCAGCGTGCAATAGAGGAGCCCGCGGCTGAACAGGAAATGCACGGCGAGCAGCAGCGCGACCGCAGGAACCAACTCCGTCGTCATGCGGCCGACGTCGGTGCCGCCGTTCAGTGCCACGAACCAGGCGTAGAACCCGAACGCCGCGAACAGCGCCAGCGCCTCCCGGCCCGCATTGATGGCGCTCGCCGCGGGCGCTTTCCGGAGCAGCCACCAGTCGGCGATGAAGACGCCCAGATACATGCCTAACGCCGTGCCCGGTGCGCCAATGATGACCGCGCCGCCCGCGGCGACCATCCCGAGCAGGTTGAGCGCCGAGTACTTGGTGAGCGGAATCTGGAACGCGCGCAGCAGGAGCGACGCGACGATCGTCGCCGCCACCGCGACCGGCTGCGAGATCCATCGTGGGTCGAGGGCCAGCGCCACGAGCAGCAGCACTGTGCCGATGCTCGCGACGAACCGGGCGTACAGCGACAGGAACCGATTCATCTCGAGTCGCGGCGTGAGGCTACGGGTGGAATCATGGAGCGGAGTAGCATGCGCTCAGATGGCGTCGAGGGCCCGGCGGAGCGTGGACACGAGCTCGGTCGCGGCGTCCACCGACTTGTCTGCCGCCTGCACGATCGCGCTTCCAACGACAATGCCGTCGGCGACTCGCCCGACCGCCGCGGCCTGCTCGGACGTCGAGATGCCGAAGCCCACACAAACCGGCAGCGTCGTTGCCTGTCGGAGGCGCGCGATCGTGTCCGGCAGCTCCGCCGGCACGTCGGTTCTGAGCCCCGTCACGCCTCGACGGCTAATGAGATAGACGAATCCGCTCCCGTGCGCCGCGATCTCCCGCATGCGCTCGAGCGGCGTGGTGGGCGCGACGAGACGCACGAACCCGAGCGGCCCGTTGCCTAACCATTGCTCGCGCACCGGGTCAGCACCGACCGGCAGGTCGGTGACCAACACGCCGTGCGCCCCGGCGGCCGCCGCGCGGTCCAGCACGTCGTGTCCGGCGGCGATCAGCGGGTTGAGATATGTGAACAGCACGATCGGCGTGCGGATGCGCGCATCGCGGATGAGATCGAGCGTCCGCGCGAGCGTCATGCCGTGATCGAGGGCGCGCTGCGAGCTTGCCTGAATGATCGGACCATCCGCCATGGGATCGGAGAACGGGATGCCGAGCTCGATGACGTCCGCGCCGGCGGACTCGATCCCACGGAGCAGCGCGACGGAGGACGCCGGATCCGGATGACCCGCGGTGACGTAGCAGACAAGCGCGCGGCGCCCTTCGGCGCGCAGCGCGGTCATGCGCCGGGTCAGGGCGTCAGACGAAGTAGTCGCCGACGTTGATGCCATAACGGTCGGGGTTCTCGGTCTTGATGATCGTACGCGCAAACGCGCCGTCTGCATTCTGCTCGGTCAGGTCGACGTTGCGTCCCGGGTACGCGATGTTGCCGCGCTCGTCACTCACGATTCGGACGATCGGCCTCGACACGGCCTCGGGGTTCGGATTCGCCGAATGGACGATCGCAAGCTCGAACGTATCGAGAACCACGAGGGTGCCGACCGGATAGATCCCGAGCAGGTTGATGAAGGCTTTCACGACGACCGAATCGAATCCGCGCCGCGGGTTGTCGCGCATGCCCGCGAGCACCGCCGCCGGCGACAGGACATCGGTCTTGTACACGCGCCGCGACGTGGCGGCGTCGAAGCCGTCGGCAACCGCCACGATCTTGCTGAAGATACTCAGCGTTCGCGGCCGGACATTCTTCGGATAGCCGGTCAGGTCGCACTTCATGTGGTGCTCGTAGGCCACCGTCATCGCGCGATACGGCAGCTCCTGCTGCCCCCGCAGCTGGAAGAGCGTGAGAAGCCCCATCCATGGGTGGGCGGCGATGAAGCGCCAGTCGTTGTCATTCAGCTGCTCGACCTTGTTCAGCACGTCAAGCGGCACGCGCGACTTTCCGACGTCGTGAAACAGCGCCGCGAGGCCAAGGTCGTAGAGTTGACGCTTGCTCAACCCGAGCCGGCGGCCAAGCGCCACTGCGAAGATGCAGACGTTCACGCTGTGCGTGAACGTGTACTCGTCGTAGTCTCGGATCGTCGTTAGGCCGAGCAGCGACGTTTCCTCGGTGAGGATCTGGTCGACGATGCCCTGCACCACGCGCTTGATCTTCTTGAGATTCACGCCTCGGCCCATCCGGACCGAGTTGATGACGTCCTTCGTCGCCGCGACGGACTGGCTGTAGGTGCGCTTCGCCGCTTCCTTCGACCGTTCGCGGAAATCGCCGTCCTCGTCCACGCCCGATGGCGGCCCAACCTCCACCAGCGTCACGCCGCCAGCCTGCAGTCGGTCCATCACATCCACGAAGCGATCTTCCGCCTCGCCGGACGACGGCGCCTGCAACGCCGACAGGAAGACGAGCCAGTCGCGCGGCCAAATTCCGGGCATCATGCGAGCGACCCCGACACCCGCCGCGCGGAACAGCGACAGGATCTGCGTGAAGCTCGCGTAGTTATCGAGGTCGAGCCGAAGTCGCGTCTGGTTGATCAGGATGAATTCGTTCGTGACCCGCAGCTCGAACTCGCCTTCGCGTGTCAGGATCTCCGTCGTCACGGCCGTGAGGTCGTCGAGCGCTTTCTTGACCGCTTCGTTCTCGACCGGATACAGGCGAATGGCGCGCGTGGCGCCGTGGAGCGCGATGATGAACGACCGCCCTATCCGGCGGATGTACGGGTCACCAGCGATATCGTTCGATGAGGCGTTGGCGGTGCTCCGATCCAGGGCGTAGCGCTCGGGGGCCGTCATGCCGTTCCCCCGCGGAGCGCGCGGTTCACCGCATTCCGGACGAGCACCTCCTTCTCGTTGGCGGCGCGCCGCAGCGTGGCGACGGCCGCTTCGCTGCCCACTCGGCCTAACGCCATGGCGGCGCAAGCGCGAAGCTCCACGTCTTCCTTCTTGCCGAACAGACCACGCGAATTGAGCAGGCCGTCCAACAGCTTGACGCCTCCGTCACCGCACAGCGTCCCGAACGCCTCGAAGAACGCCATCTTTTCCGTGAGGTTCGCATCCTTGGCGAGCTTGCCCTGGATGGCAGCCTCGATCCTGGCCAGCGCGGGGCGATGCGCGCGCGCCGCGATCGCGCGGGCGGTCGCGACCCGGACGTCGCGGTGCGCATCGTCGATGGTCCGCTCGAGAAATTGCAGCGCGCCCGGCGAGCCGATCTCGCCTAACGCCTGGACGGCGGCGAGGCGCATCTGCACATCCGGATCGGTTGTGAGCTTCGCCAGCGCGGCGACCGCCGCGGTCGCGCGCACGGCGCCCGCGCGGCGAATCGCTTCGCGGGCAACATCGCGGTCGCTCGCGCCGATGAGCCGCACGAGCTCCGCGGTGTTCGCCATGGCGAGCCGCGCCGCGGCACTCTCGAGCAGGACACGCAGCCGCGGTGTCTGCGCCTTCGTGAGCCACGAGAACACGGTCGCGATGGCACCCACGCGGAGCTGGTCGAAGAGCTCGTTCAGATCGTCCTGATCCGGAAGGTGCGACGCCTCGTCGAGCGACTGCAGGACCTGCGCGAGAACCTCGGGCTCACTCAATCGGTTCCGAATGTGGAGCAGCTGCTCCTTCTGCTCGGGGGTGATCTCCGGAGCGCGCTCGGACGTCTGAGACGTCTCGCGAAGCAGAAACGCAGCGGTCTTGAATTCACCCGACGACAGAATATGCAGCATCAGCGTATCGAGCAGACCGGCGATTTCCTCTCGTACGCCGCGATCGCCCTGCGTCTCGTAGGTATCGAGCAGCATCGCGACGACGTTCCGCCGCATGTCGATCTCGTACTCCTTGCGGACCTCCTCGCGGAGGTATTCGGCCTCACTCTCCTCGAGGAAGTACAGCGTGGAGTCGAAGTCCTCGAGCTTGACCACCGACGCGAGCGTCGAGTCGATCGGCGGCGCCGACTGCTGGGTCGCCTGCGCGCCCGCCTCGCCTGCGCGGAAGCCCGTCTTGTCGATCGGCGCGGCCTGATCGGTCGACACGTCGATATAGCGATAGCGGAGGTACGAGAACTCCTGCTCCCAGAGCATCGTCAGCAGGTCGTCCTCTTCCGGCGAGACCTTGCGCGCGCGCTGGAGGATGTCGAGCAGCGGAACGAGCTCGTCGCGTTCGAACTCCTTGAGGAACCGGAGCTCGCGAATCCCGTCCTTGTACATCATCCACGGGATGTTGTCGGTGGCCTTTTCCGCTTCGCGCAGGACGGCCTCACCATGCCACCGCAGCTCGGTTTCGGTGACATCGAACACCAGCTCGTCGGTGACTTCCCAGATGGGCGTGAACGCTGCGCGAGCGATTTCGAGCGCGCGCAGGTAAGTGGGATTGTTGTGCAGATAGAGCTGGTGGGCCCGGGCCGCCTTCACGAGCACTCGCCACATCTCTTCGACGAGGGTGCTCGAAAACGGTGGTTCGGGCCGACCCGACTCCTGGGCAGGAGTCGGAACGGAAGAAAGCGTCACTCGGGCAACGTGCTCAGCTGGCTGATTTGCGCGACGTCCTTGTCACCTCTACCACTGACGCACAAGAGCACCCGTTGGTCAGGACTCCATCTACCCTTTTGCCCGTCGATCCATGCGACTGCATGGGCGGTTTCCAATGCGGGGATGATTCCCTCGAGACGACTCAAGAGCGCGAACCCCGAGAGTGCCTCGTTGTCGGTGACAGCGACGTACGTTGCGCGCCCTGAGTCTTTGAGATACGCGTGTTCGGGCCCGACGCCGGGATAGTCCAGACCCGCGGAGATGGAGTGAGCGGGGTGCACCTGCCCCGCCGCATCCTGCAGGAGATAGCTCAGGGACCCGTGCAGCACTCCCGGCGTTCCTCTCGAGAGTGACGCCGAGTGGCGCTCGGTATCGAGGCCCTCACCCGCGGCTTCGACCCCGATAAGCTCCACGTCGCGGTCATCGACGAACCCGGCGAACACGCCCATGGCATTCGAGCCGCCTCCCACGCACGCGACGACGGTGTGCGGCAGGCCGCCCGCCTGCGCCAGCATCTGGTCGCGTGCCTCCCGGCCAATGACCGCCTGGAACTCACGGACCATCCGCGGATACGGCGCGGGTCCGACGACCGAACCGATGATGTAGTGCGTGTCCTCGACGTTCGTGACCCAGTCACGAATCGCTTCGGTGGTCGCGTCCTTGAGCGTTCGTGTGCCGCTCGTCACAGGGATGACTTTGGCCCCCATGAGTCGCATACGGAACACGTTCAGCTCCTGCCGCCGCATGTCCTCCTCGCCCATGTACACGACGCAGGTGAGGCCGAACCTGGCACAGACGGTCGCGGTCGCGACGCCGTGCTGCCCGGCACCGGTTTCCGCGATGATCCGGGTCTTCCCCATCCGTCGAGCGAGGAGGACCTGACCGACCGTGTTGTTGATCTTGTGAGCACCGGTGTGGTTGAGATCTTCTCGCTTGAGATAGATCCGAGTGCCGACCCGATCCGAGAGCCGCGGCGCGTCACTCAGGATCGACGGCCGGCCAACGTAATCGCGCAGCATGCCGTCGAGCGACGCGCGAAACGATGAGTCGCTCATCGCCTCATCGAATGCGGCGTCCAGCGCCTCGATCGCGGGAATGAGCGTTTCCGGCACGTATCGCCCGCCGAACTTGCCGAACCGATCGCGCGCCGGCTCGGTCACGGCGTCGGGCGTCACGGGTGTCTCCGTCATCGCGTCACTCACTCAGCGTGTCTCCTCGTCGGCGCACGGCATCGCGGAAAGCGCGCATGCGTGCGTGGTCCTTGATTCCGGGGGCGGACTCAACGCCGGATGATACATCCACGACGTCCGGTGCAATGATGCGCACGGCGTCCGCAACGTTGTCGGGACTCAACCCGCCCGCGAGCACGAGGCGCGCGCGAGCGCGCTCGCGGTCGAGCGTTCGCGCGATCGCGGTCCAGTCGAACGACTGCCCCGTCCCACCGAGCTGACCGGGGATCTTCGCATCCAGGACCACAGCATCGGCAACGGCGAGAAGGTCGGCCGCGCCGACGGGAAGCACGCTGTCCGCGATACGCACCGCTGCCCACACCGCGCCGCCGAACCTGAGTCGGACGCGGTCCACGATGCCCGGAGATGGGTCGCCATGAAGCTGCACGACGTCAAGTGCGACCTCCGAGGCGACGGTCGAAATGGTCTCGACCGTGGCGGAACCGAACACGCCGACGGTGCTCGCGCGCCCTCGGACCCCGGCGAGCACCGCGGTCGCTCCTCCGGGATCGACGCGGCGCGGACTCTCGGCGAAGATGACACCGACGTAGGCGGCGCCTAACGACGCGGCGTACTCGGCGTCCGCCGCGCGCGTCATGCCGCAGAACTTGATCTCAACCGCCACGGAGCATCCGCGCTACGCCGGTGAGCGCCGCGACAGCCGCGGTCGGGTCGGACGCCGCCGACACGGTCGAGCCGACGAGGACGGCGTCGGCCCCGACCACTGCCGCTCGCTCGACGTCGTACCGCCCGCTCACGCCGCTTTCCGCGATCGCCAGGCGATCAGCAGGAATCAACGGGATGAGCCGCGCCGCGACGGCGGAATCGATCACCAGCGTCTCGAGATCGCGACTGTTCACGCCAATCACCGCGTGTCTGATCGCGAGCGCGCGCTCCAGCTCCTCTTCGCTCCGGATCTCCACCAGCACTTCCACTCCGAGCTCCAACGCACGGTCGGCCATGGCCGTCAGGTCGTCGGGAGGCAGGGCGCGCGCGATCAGCAACATCGCGGACGCGCCGGCCGCACGCGCTTCGAGCACCTGGACCGGATGGACGTGAAAATCCTTCTTGAGCGTCGGGAGGCTCGTGGCCTCTCTGGCATCCCTCAAGTCCTGAACCGTCCCCCCGAATTCGGTTGGCTCGGTGAGAATCGAAAGAGCCGCCGCCCCGCCGCGTGCATAGGCGGCTGCCTGCTCGGCGGCGTTGAGCCCAGCGTTGATCATGCCCTTCGACGGCGAGCGACGTTTCACCTCGGCGATCACTGCGACGTCGGTTCGGCGGAGCGCCGCGCCGAACGATGGCCCGGAGGGAACGTCACTGGCGCGATCGCGAAGGTCAGCGGACTGCTTTTGGAGGTCCTGCGCCCTGACCGCCGCCGCGGCCGACAGCCGACCAAGCGGACCCACCGGCGCGATCCACGCACGATTTGCTTGCACTTCGGCCCTTGTTCGGATATCGTTCTCTTCGGCTGTTGTTCGGGAACAATGCCGTCGGCTCAACCTGCGGGGATCACCATGCCGCTCACCAAGCGTCAACGCGAAATCCTGGATTACCTGTCGTCGTACGCCGAGGAGCGCGGATACGCGCCGAGCTTCGAGGAGATCGCGTCGCATTTCAACTATAACTCGCTCGCCACGGTGCACGAGCACCTGAGCAACCTCGAGCGAAAGGGCTACATCAAGCGGAGCTACAACGAGAGCCGCGCGATCGAGATCCTGCCCTCGGAGGTCTTCCAGCGGGCCGTCGAGCTGCCGTTGCTCGGCATGGTGGCAGCCGGTTACCCGATCGAGGCGATCACGGCAAACGAGAGCATCGCCGTGCCTGACGACTTCGTGCGCCGCTCGGGAAGCCATTACGTGCTTCGCGTTCGCGGCAACTCGATGATCGATGAGCAGATTCGCGACGGTGATTTCGTCGTGGTGAACGAGCGCCAGCGCGCCGACAACGGCGAGATGGTGATCGCGATGCTCAGTGGAAACTCGGCGACGGTGAAGAAGTTCTACCGCGAGAAGGATGGGCGGATCCGTCTCCAGCCCGCGAACGAGACCATGCCGCCCATGTACGTCCACGAGAATGACATCAGCATCCAGGGTGTCGTCGTGGGCGTCCTGCGTCGGTATTAGGAATGGGAGCGGGCGGCGCGTCGCCTAACGCGACGCGTACGCTCGGCGCATCCGTTCCAGCGCGGCCGCCCCCGCACCGCTCGCGAGTGCCGCGTTCGCGGCCGCGACCGACTCGGCGAAGGACCGACCTCCCGGGGCGACATACAGCGCGCCGGCGGCGTTCAGCACCACTGCTGCCCTCGCAGCCGGGTGACCCTTTCCGGTCAGCACGTCGGTGATCATTCGCGCGTTCTCCGCCGGACCTCCTCCCGCCAGATCCGATGGTGTAAATCCGGAAAAGCCGTAGTCCTCCGGCCGGATCGTCCACTCCGTCACCGCCCCATCGCGCACTTCGGCGACATGGGTCGCACCCACCGGGGAGATCTCATCCATCCCCGGCTCGCCGTGCACCACCAGCGCGTGCGCCGCGCCTAACGCTGCGAGCGCGCCCGCGAGCAGCGGCATCCGGCCACGCTCGGCCACGCCGACCACCTGACGGCCCGCGCCCGCCGGATTGGCCAACGGCCCCACGATGTTCATTACGGTAGGAATGCCCAGCTCGCGTCGCACGGGGCCAACGTGTCGCATTGCCGGATGCATCGCCGGGGCGAACATGAACGTGATGCCCGCTTCGTCGAGGGCGCGCGCCGCGACGTCGACCGGAGCCTCGAGCGTCACGCCAAGCTGCTCCAGCACGTCCGCGCTCCCGCACTGCGTGGTGAACGAGCGATTGCCGTGCTTGGCGATCCGCACGCCGGCCCCGGCGGCGAGCAGGGCCGCGGCGGTCGAGATGTTGAAAGTCGGCACCGCGCCGCCGCCGGTCCCGCAGGTGTCCACGAGATCCTCGGCGGTCGCCACCGGCAAGTGCACCATGGCCCCTCGCAGTGCACGCGCCGCTCCGGTCACCTCGTCGGCCGTCTCGCCCTTGACGCGCAGCCCGATGAGCAGCGCGGCGATCTGCGCGGCCGTCGCCTCACCGCGCATGATTATCCCGAAGGCGTCGGTCGCCAGCTCCGAGTCGAGCGAATCACCGAATGCGACGCGTCGGATCGCGGCCTGGAGCGCGGTCGGGGAGCCTGTCGGTGCCGTCACGCCGGTGACGCCTAACGTGGCCCGATGGACTCCACGAGCCGCGTCGCCAACGACGCGTTCGTGGCGACGAGCGCGATAACGAGCGCCAGCACCTGCACGCGCTCGAGATCGTCGTCAACGAACACGCCGTACTGCGCGCGATTCGTGAGGTTGACGACGCCGACAAAATCCCCCTGATAGAGCAGCGGAAAGCTGATGAACGACCCCGTGGTGAAGTGCTGGTCGAGCAGCAGCGGATGCGTGGTTGCATGCCTGACGTCCTGCACGAGGAGCGGCTCGCGCGCCTGCGCGACGCGGCCGGCAACGCCCTGCCCGATTCTGATCCGCGAGCCTTCGGCGATGAACGGCGCGAGGCCACGCGACGCCGCCAGGAACATGTAGCCAGGTTCGGGGGCAACGAGCATGAGCGAGCAGCGCTGCGCCTGCATGTCGTCGCCAACGAGCGCGAGCAGGCCGTCGACGAGCTGTCGCGGATCCGCGACGGTCGCATCGAGCTTGAGCATACGCTCGATGAGGTAGAGCGTCCGCGTACGCTGACGCAACGACTCGCTGCGTCGATGCAGCTCCACGTGCGCCTGCTCGAGCTGGCTCACGGCCGCGGTGACGTGTCCCTCGATCTCGTCGGAATGGCGCTTCGCCTTCCGTGCCTGTTCGTTCGCCTTGGCGACCTCCCGCTCGAGCGCCACGATCCGGGTCGAAACTTCCTCGGTCGTCGGCGCACGTGCTTCGTCCTTCGCGCGAATCAGCTCGTGTTCGAGCTCGGCGAGGCGACGGACGTATTCGCCGTGGACGCGCTGCGTGACATCCTCCAGCGTGCGCACAGCCTCATCGCGGGCCTCGCGTTCGGCCAATCGCGCGTAGCACAGCTCGAACAGCGCCACGAAGGGGGCGAAGCGCTCGATCGACCGGGTGCCGAACATCTTCTTCGGCTCGTAGAGGGCGACCACCGCCGCGAGGCAGCCGTCAACGAGAACGCCACGCAGTGACAGAATCCCGCCGTCGGCAAACGGCGGGAAGCTGAACATGCGCGCATAGTCGGGCGACCGGTCGCCGAGGTCGACGAACTGGCCACCGGCGGCGACCTGAGTCCGAATCGTGGCGGGGAGATGGTCGAACGTGGTCTCGACCGGAGTCTTCACCACCCGCCCGCCGTTTGGCGTGAGACGCTCGCGCAGCATCTCCCGCCGAGCGTCGTAGCGCAGTAAGCCCAGGTGCGCGGTGCGATCCACGTCGGCGAGACCTTCGCCAAGCGCGACCAGGGCAGCATCGTAGTCGGGCGCGACGCTCAGGGCGTGCGCGAGCGAGGGAAGGTTCCGCGAAGACATGAAGTGGGAAGCCGCGGCGGGGGCGAATTCGCCTTGATCGGCGACGCGAATGTTGAGGCGTACGTCTCGCAAAGTCAATCGCTTCCGCCCCTGGGCTCGACGCGCGTGCGTTGCTTGACAGAGGGGTGGGTCGGGCTAGTTTCCGAGCGATGACAGTGCGCACCGTGCAGCTCGTGCTGCACTACGACGGCGCCGCCTTCTCTGGATGGCAGCGTCAGCCGAATGAGCGCACTGTGCAGGGCGAGCTGGAGCGAGTGTTGACGCGCCTCGTGGGCGGTCACGTCGCGGCTCTTGGTGCGGGTCGGACCGATGCGGGCGTGCATGCACGCGGCCAGGCAGTCGGTGTTCGGGTGAGCGAACGGTGGTCCGCCGCGAACTTGAGACGCGCATTGAACGCACTGTTGCCGCGCGACATCTGGGTCAGCGCGGCGTTTGACATGCGGCCTGAATTCCACGCACGGTACAGCGCTCTCTCCCGCCGATACAGCTACTACGTTGGAACCGACGAAGAGGCACGCTCGCCGTTTCGCCGCCACACCGAGTGGCCGTTCGCTCGTGCGCTCGACCGCGCCCTGCTCGATCACGCGACGGCGCCGCTCGTCGGCGACCATTGCTTCGTCGCGTTCGCCGTTCGAGGCACCGCGCCCGACCGCGACGACCACCGATGCATCGTTCGCTCGGCAAACTGGAGGGATCGAGTGGGCGGTCTCGTGTTCGAGATCGAAGCGAATCGCTTTCTTCATCACATGGTGCGCTTTCTCGTGGGAACGCTGGTCGAGGTGGCGTCGGGAAAGCGCGAGGAAGACGCGATCCATCGCCTACTCACCGCGTCTGCCAACGACGAAGTCTCTCCGCCCGCGCCGGCGCACGGGTTGTTTCTCGATCACGTGACGTACCCTCCCGAACTGTACCTCCAGAACGAATGAAGATCTTCATCGCGACGGCGAAGCTCGACCAAATTCGATGGGCCCATTCGCACGGCCTCGTAGACGGTGTGCTGACCACGCCGACACTGCTGAGCGCGGAGGTTCATCCCGCCGGCGCGAACGATCTCCTGGCCGAGATCTGTCGAGTTGCCGCGTTCCCGGTCGCTGCAACGGTCGGCGCGGTGAATGCGAACGACGTGTATCGAGACGCGCGCGAGCTTGCCAAGCTGTCCGATTCGATCATCGTCCAGATCCCGTTCGTGGAGGATGCGATCGAGGCGATGCGGCGGCTGAGCGCGGAGGGCATTCGCGTGGCGGCGACGCTCGTGTTCAACGCTGCCCAGGCGGTACTCGCGGCGAAGGCGGGTGCCGGCATCGTCTGCGTGCAGATCGATCAGATCGACGCCCAGGGGCAGGACGGCGTCGAGACGATCGCCGGGATCCATCGCGTGTTTCAGATGCACGGGGTGGAGTGCGACGTGCTGGCGGCGATGCCGCGGAACGCCGCGCAGTTTACAGGGTGCGCGCTCGCCGGCGCCGATGCCATTGCGATCTCTCCGGACGCGCTGCGCGCCCTGCTCTTGCATCCGCTGACGGACCGGGGGATCGACAAGTTCCTCACCGACCTCAGCCGCACTCATCGAACGAGAGTCAAGTGATATTCGCGAAGCGCTTCACAGCGGCGGCGCTCGCTGCCGCATCGCTGATGGGATGTCAGGGAGCAAGTCCGGCGGACTCGCTCGCCCAATCAGTCCCCAAAACGTCCACGACCCCGCCACAGGCCGTGTCGGCGTCACGCCGAACGGCCATCACGGAGGCGGTTGCTCGCGTCGCCCCGGCGGTGGTCACCGTCCAGACCGAGGTCGTCGAGCGAGTGCCGGTCGACCCGTTCGACATGATCTTCGGACGACAGTCGGGCCAGCGGATCGGTGCCGGACTCGGCTCGGGCTTCATCACCGACCCTACCGGGACGATCATCACCAACGCGCACGTCGTTGCGGGCGCCACGCGTGTCTCGGTCGCGATGCGCGATGGCAAGACGTTTCCTGCCAAGGTACTTGGTGTCGACGAGCAGAATGACCTGGCGGTCCTCAAGATCGACGCGAAGGGATTGCCTACCGCCCCGTTAGGCAACTCCGACGACGTCATCATCGGCGAGTGGGCGATCGCCATTGGCAACCCGTACGGATTCCTGCTTGGCAACACCGAACCGAGCGTAACCGCCGGAGTCATCAGCGCGACGGGACGGAATCTGATCGGCCAGGCGGAAGGCGGCGGTGCGTACGTCGACATGATCCAGACGGACGCGTCGATCAATCCGGGCAACTCGGGTGGGCCGCTGGTGAACGCGGACGGCGTGGTGATCGGTGTCAACGCATCGATCTATTCGCCGAGCGGCGGGTCCGTAGGACTCGGCTTCGCGATCCCGATCAACCGCGCCAAACGCGTTGCCGAAGACCTTGTAGCCCACGGGCGGCTCCGGCAGCCGTGGATCGGAATCAAGGTGCAGCAGCCGAGCGGCAGAGATCCACGCGCGGCGCTGAATGCCGGGGTCACGGTGACCGCCGTGGTGACAGGGTCGCCGGCGGCGAAAGCGGGTATCGAGGCTGGAGACCAGATCGTGCGCGCCGGCACGCGCACGCTCAAGAACCCATTCGACTGGGAAGCGGAACGCCTCGATCTGCGCGTGGGCGAGCAACTGCCCCTGGTGATCCGCCGCGGCAGTCGCGAGCTCAACATGAACGTCGAGGTGGCCGACCTGCCCGAGGTGAGCGCGCCGAAAGTCGCCGTGGTCAAGGAGCTCGAGCTCGTGACGCTCACGCCGGCCATTCGCGCCGAACGTGGAATACGGACGTCGAAAGGCGCCGTGGTCTACAACGTCAGCGATCGCATCTCCAACGAGGTTGGAATCCAGAAGGGCGATGTGATCGTGCAGATCAACCGCATCACGATCAATACCGCCGATGACGTGAAGACCGCGCTCGACACGTACGCGGGACGCTCTGCGATGCGGGTGGTCTGGGAGCGGGAGGGCCGCATCTACTACAACGACATCGTGATCCAGTGACGAACCACGCCGACCAACGGCTCACGCAATACAGTTCCCCATTCGCCGACCGGTATGCATCGGCGGAGATGCTCCGCCTGTGGTCGCCGGCAACGCGGCACGGGCTGTGGCGCCAGCTCTGGCTCGCGCTGGCAGAATCGGAGCAGGCCCTCGGCGTTCCGATTCCGGAGGAGGCGATCGCGCAGATGCGCCGCCACCTGGACGACATCGACTTCGAGGCCGTTGCGACCTACGAGCGCCGGTTCCGCCACGATGTGATGGCTCACGTGCACGCGTTCGGTGACGTGGCGCCGGCGGCGAAGCCATTCATCCATCTCGGCGCGACCAGCGCCTTCGTCACGGACAACGCGGACCTGATCCTGATGCGGCGGGGGCTCGACCTGCTGCGAGGACGGCTGATCACCGCACTCCGTGCGCTCGCCGCGTTCGCGCGACAATGGCGGGACGAGCCCACGCTCGGCTACACGCATCTGCAGCCAGCCCAGCTCACGACGGTCGGAAAGCGCGCGACCCTGTGGATGCAGGATCTCGTGCTCGACCTGATGGATCTCGACTACCGGCGCGCCACGCTGCCGTTTCGCGGCGTGAAAGGGACGACGGGCACACAGGCGAGCTTCCTTCAGCTATTCGATGGCGACCACGAGCGCGTTCGCGAGCTCGATCGTCGCGTGACGGCGGCGATGGACTTCACGCACGCACTGAGTGTGACCGGCCAGACCTACACGCGAAAGCTCGATGCCCAGGTGCTTGGCGTCGTCTCGGGTGTCGCGGCGTCGGCAGCGAAGTTCAGCAGCGACATCCGCATGCTGCAGGCGTTCGGGGAAATCGAGGAGCCGTTCGAGACGGAGCAGATTGGTTCGTCGGCGATGGCGTACAAACGCAATCCGATGCGGTCCGAGCGCATCGCATCGCTCGCGCGCTTCGTGGGCTCCCTCGAGCCTAACGCCAACCAGACGCATGGGGTGCAGTACTTCGAGCGGACCCTCGATGACAGCGCAAACCGGCGCCTGGTGATTCCCGAGGCGTTCCTCGCCACGGACGCCATCCTGATTCTCGTGGTGAACGTCGCGAGCGGCCTGGAGGTCCATCCGACACGCATCCAGCAACGCGTGCGTGACGAGCTGCCGTTCATGGCGACGGAGGACCTGATCGTGCGTGCCGTGCGGTCGGGCGGCGATCGTCAGGCCGCACACGAGGTGATCCGCCGCCACAGCGTCGCGGCTGCCCGCGCCATGAAGGACGACGGCAAGTCGAACGACATGCTCGAACGACTGGCCGCCGACCCCGAGTACGGAGTTCCGATCGGCGATCTCCGGGAGGCACTCGATCCACGACGCTTCATCGGTCGCGCCGCCGAGCAGGTGGACGAGTTCCTCGACGAGATCGTGGATCCCCTGCTCGCGGGCACGCCTGCGGTGGATGTGCGGGACATGGCGGAGGTGCGCGTATGACCGGCGTGGCGACGACCACACTGCCGCTCAGCGTACTTCGGCGAGGGAAGGTCCGCGATGTCTATGAGGTCGACGCGGATCGCCTGCTGGTGGTAGCGACCGATCGGGTGAGCGCCTTCGACGTGGTCATGCGGGAGACGGTTCCGTTCAAAGGCGCGGTGCTCACTCAACTCACTGCGTGGTGGCTTCGGCAGCTGGAGTCCGATGTGCCGCACCACATGATCTCCGCGGATGCCGACGAGATCATTCGGGAGGTACCGTCACTCGAGACGCATCGCGAGCTGCTGCGCGGTCGCGGGATGCTGGCGTGGCGGGCCGACGTGTTCCCCGTCGAATGCGTGATCCGCGGGTATATCGCCGGATCGGCGTGGAAGGAATACCGCACGCACGGCACTCTGGCCGGCGAGGCATTGCGAGCCGGGCTGCGCGAAAGCGACCGGCTCGAGCCACCAATTTTCAGCCCGGCGACCAAGGCAGAGACCGGGCATGACGAGAACATCACGATCGCGCGCATGGCCGGCATCGTCGGCGAGGCCGCGACCCGAGAGCTCGAGCGACTCACCCGGACCGTGTACGCCCGCGGCCTAACGATCGCCGAGCCTCGCGGCATCATCATCGCTGATACGAAGTTCGAGTTCGGCGTGCGGCAGGGCCGCATCATCATCGTCGACGAGGTGCTCACGCCGGACAGCTCACGATTCTGGCCAGCGAGTGAGTACGCGCCGGGTCGGTCGCAGCCGAGCTTCGACAAACAGCCGCTGCGAGACTATCTGGACACCGAGCGCGTCGCCGGGCGATGGTCCGGCAACTATCCACCGCCACCACTGCCCGACGCAGTCGTGAATGCCACGAGCACGCGTTACCTCGACGCGTTCCGGCGCATCACGGGGACCGACCTGAACGTGACTGACCTCTCATGAACTTCGCCCGGGAAGGCCTCGCGTTCATTATCGTCGCCGCGCTGATCGCTGCCGCGGCGTACGCGGCGGCCCTAACGAGACGCTCGTGGCCGCTGTGGCTGTTCGCGTTCGTTCTCACGCTCGTAGCGCTGTGGGTCGCCTATTTCTTCCGCGATCCCGAGCGCACCGGCGCTCGCGGCGACCAGTTGATCATCGCGCCGGCAGATGGCAAGGTCGTCATGGTCACGGAGGTCGATGAGCCGACGTTCGTTCACGGTCGGGCGAAGCGTGTGTCGATCTTCATGAACGTTTTCAACGTGCATGTGAATCGGTACCCGGCGTCGGGCACCGTGAAATACGTCCACCGGAGCCCGGGCAAGTTTCTCAACGCCGCCGCGGAGGAGTCGAGCCTCGAGAACGAGCAAACCTCAGTGGGGCTCGAGGCGAGCGGCCAGCGCATCCTGATTCGCCAGATCGCCGGCCTGATCGCGCGTCGCATTCACACCTACAGCCGCGAAGGCGAACGGGTCGAGCAGGGCGAGCGGATGGGGATCATCCGGTTCGGGTCGAGGGTCGACGTGTTCGTACCCCCTGCGTCCAACGTGACCGTCAAGGTCGGGCAGACCACGGTCGCAGGAACAACCGTCATCGCGGAGCTGCCAGCGAAATGAAGCGCGCGCGCTTTCGCCGTCCCGAAGTCCGGCGGGCGGTGGTGCTGCTGCCTAACGGCTTCACGCTGTTCAACCTGTTCTGCGGCATCTACGCCGTGGTGCTGGCGTCCCGTGGCCGGTTCGGCACCGCGGCCTTCTTCATCGTCCTTGGCGGCGTAGCCGACTCGCTCGATGGACGAATTGCCCGGGCGACCGGCACCGGCAGTCGGTTCGGCGAGGAGCTCGACTCCCTCGTCGACGCGATCTCGTTCGGGCTCGCGCCGGCGCTCATCATGTATTTCGCCGCGCTCAGGACCGACGGCAACGACTGGATCTACGTTTTCATCTTCGCGTCGTGCGCAGTGATCCGCCTCGCGCGGTTCAACGTCGAGCAGGCCGGCCGCCCCAAGACCCACTTTCACGGGCTGCCGAGCCCCGCCGCGGGGATGACGCTCGCGACGTACTACTGGTTCAGCCAGACGTCGCTCTACAACGACACCGTCATCTTCTTCACCGACAACCGCACGCTGGCCGAGCTGCCATGGCACACCATTCTCCGGTGGCTCATGGTCGGTCTCGCGTACTTCATGATCAGCGACGTTCCCTATCCCGCCGTGCCGACGATCGGCTACCGCTCGGCGCGCCAGCTCTTGGGGACATCGATCATTGTCGGCAGCATTCTCGGACTCATCTTCCTTCCCCGCGAGTTTATCTTTCCAGCACTGGTAGCCTACGTGCTGTTCGGTGCGGTGAAGTGGGCGGCTCTCGGCTTCCTCGATATCGTCCCCGTCGGTCGGTCGGTATTCCTCGAGGAAGAAGCCGATGTCGATCCGACGCTCGCTGACAACCTCCCCGAACACGAAGCGGAGACGGTGCGGCCCGCGGTGCCGACGGCTTCGCTCAACGGAGAGGCAGCGGAAGTGCAGGAGCCGACGAACCGACGGCGGCGTCGGCGTCGCCGTCACCGCGGCGAACGTCCCAATCCGCCTCCCACTCATCCCAAGCACGAGGATCGCGGAACATGAGTCGATATCGCGTCGCCGTTCACATCGTCCCCCGGCGCGGGCTGCTCGACCCGCAGGGTAAGGCGGTGGCCGACGCCCTGCACTCGCTCGGGTTCAACGGCGTGCGTGATGTTCGTGTCGGTCGCCATCTCGTCATCGATGCAGACGCCCCCGAGCCGCAATCGGCGGAGCGCGTCGTTCGAGACATGTGCGCGAAGCTGCTCGCCAATCCGGTGACCGAGGACTTCGAAATCGCCAACGTGGAGCAGGCATGAAATTCGGCGTCATCACGTTCCCTGGCTCGAACTCCGACGAGGACGCGTTTCTCGCCATCACCGACGTGCTCGGTCAGGAAGGCGTGAAGCTGTGGCACAAGGACCACGACCTTCGCGGCGTCGACGTCGTGATCCTGCCGGGCGGCTTCAGCTATGGTGACTACCTGCGCGCCGGCGCCATCGCGCGCTTCTCGCCCATCATGCGCGAGGTGGTTGCACACGCCGATCGTGGCGCGCCCGTCGTCGGCATCTGCAACGGCTTCCAGATCGCGTGCGAGGCGGGGTTACTTCCCGGCGCTCTACTGCGGAACGCGAGCCTGCAGTTCGTGAGCGAGCTTTGCCGAGTGCGCGTGGAGACGACGGAGACGCGCTTCTCGAATCAGTACGCGCCCGGGCAGATTCTCCGGCTGCCGATTGCGCACGGAGACGGCCGCTACACCGCCGATGACGTGACGCTCGATCGCCTCGAGCAGAACGGCCAGGTCGTGTTCCGGTATGTCAACGCGAAGGGAGAGACAGACCCATTGGCCGATCCGAACGGATCGATGCGGGGGATTGCCGGCATTGTCAATGAACGCGGCAACGTGCTCGGTCTCATGCCGCATCCCGAGCGCGCCGCCGAAGCGATCGTCGGTTCCGCCGATGGCGTTGCGTTGTTCGAGTCGCTGCTCGCCCAGGTCGGCGTTTGAGCGACTTCCGCCCGAATCCTCAACTCGGCTCGTCTTATGAAAGAAGGCCATAGTCGCAACGAAGAGGAGTACTTCGCGAAGGTGGATGCGGAGTTGATGAAGGAGCGACGTTCGGCGCGGCACACGGCAGAGATGAAGGTGGAGCGCGCGTCGCACTTCATGAGATGCCCGCGGTGTGGCGGCACGCTGCACGAAGTCGCGCACCATGGCGTGAACGTCGATCGCTGCGTCGATTGCAAGGGTGTCTGGCTCGATGCCGGTGATTTCGAGCACCTCGAGCACGCCCTCGATAGCGGCGTCACGCGGTTTTTCAGCTCGATGTTCGGGCGCCACCCGTGACCGCACTTCCCCGCCCCGGCGACCCGGTCATCACTCCCGCCCTCGTCGCCGAGCACGGCCTAACGCCTGACGAGTTCCAACGGCTGGTCGACATGCTCGGCCGCACGCCGACGTTCACCGAGCTCGGGGTCGTGAGTGCGCTCTGGAGCGAGCACTGCTCCTACAAGCACTCACGCCCGCTGTTGCGGACGCTTCCCACGAAAGCGCCCTACGTGTTGCAGGGTCCCGGAGAGAACGCCGGCGTCATCGCGGTTGGCGACGGACTCGCCGTCGCGTTCAAGATCGAGTCACACAACCACCCGAGCGCCGTCGAACCGTATCAGGGCGCGGCGACCGGCGTCGGCGGCATTCTACGCGATGTCTTCACGA
>Ga0207649_10000416_pt1 | contig 31383 bp, 37 predicted proteins | sample KBSC43metaG_FD_184317 | JGI IMG/M metagenome (GOLD analysis project Ga0207649, IMG submission 184317) | Corn rhizosphere microbial communities from Kellogg Biological Station, Michigan, USA - KBS C4-3 metaG (SPAdes) (version 2) | ecosystem: Host-associated > Plants > Roots > Rhizosphere > Soil ... | reverse complement strand
CTCGCAATCCTCGCAGGTGCCGCGAACTTCGATCACCGGGCGCTTGGCCGAAAAACCCGCGCCGGCGGCGGCGTCGCGGATCCCTCCAGACAGCTTGTCGTCGTCGATGTGCACCGCCTGTCCGCAAGTGTCGCAGATCAGGAAGATGCAGTCGTGCAGGCAGTCGGGATGCTGGTTGGCGACATAGGCGTTCGAGCTTTCGACCCGCCGCGCCAGATTGGCGCCGACGAACAGGTCGAGGATTCGGTACACGCTGTTCGCGGCGACGCGCCTGTCCTGCGCCTTCGATACCGCTTCGGCTATGTCGTAGGCGCTCGCCGGCCGATCGAAGGATGCCAGCGCGTTGAACACCGCCGCCCGCATGTCGGTCCACTGCTCGCCCTTGCTCTCGAGGCGCGAGCGCGCCGCACTCTTGAGCGACTCTCCCTCGTGGAGCTGATGATCGTGACCCGCCATCGATGTGAAACATAAGCGCGCGCAGGCAAGGCAGCAAGGATCGGTGTGATTGGTGAAATCCGCCAACCCTCGGTTGCCAATCCCGTATCGATCCCCATCTAACCCTCAGCGAAATTCCCTAAACCTCTGACATACAAGCGCTTCCGCAATGTGGCACGGTGCTTGCTTAGCTAATGGCGACGAAAGACAGGAGTTCGAAAATGCAAGACGCCACCGCCGCTCAAGTCGCCGCCGAGCCCGTTTCCAAGGCTACACCGTTGCCCCTGCGCGGCGACACCTTCCTCGGCGTCTGTGAGGCATTGGGGCAGGATACTCGTATCCCCGCGGACCTGTTCCGGATCGCTTTCGCCGCCCTCTTCTTCTGGAGCATGGGCCTGGCGCTTGCCGTCTATCTCGGACTCGGTGCGGTCATCGCGCTGTCGCGCTGGCTATTCCCGACTACCAGGACAGTCCCCGCGGCGGCTCCTACGGAAACCGTCGAGCAAGAAGGCGACGAGCCCCTGTCCCTCGCCGCCTAACCTCACCGAAAACCTAATCTCATTTAAACCTCGTCTTTACGCCCTTGCGTTACGACCGGTGCATAGTGCCGGTCGCACCACGCGAGGAAGGATGTGAATGGCGATAAATCGGTTCGTCGACCGTAAAGCGGTCAGCGCCGCCGAGGCTCATCTTGTCCGCGTTGCCGATTCGGGCAGCGCGCGGCATCCGCATCTTGCTGCGTTGGTCGAAGGATCCGGGCGCCATGCGGCTCGGGACCTCACCGACGCAGTCCATCTCCTTTGCAAGGTGCACGGCAACCATCCCGGTTTGATCGAGCAGGCGCTGGCGCTTTCGCCGAGCGGCCCCGCTCAGCAATGGCTGGGCCGTGCCGCCGATGGATTTGAACGCGAGCGGCTGTACCTGGTGCGGCTGACAGCTGCAGTCGGTCCGCTCCCCAGCACCCCCGGTGCCGCGGAAACCGAGGCGACGCTGCTGACCCAGCGGCACGCAATCGAAATCCTGGCGAAATCGGAACGGCACGGCTGCGCTTTGGGCGCGGCGACTGCGCTAGTTGGCGACTGGTGGCCGATCCGCCGCCTGCTCGACCGCGCCGCCGCCCGCATCGGGATCGAATCGCCGGCCCCGTCGCTTCCTGACGAAGCGTCGGTGATCGAAGTGATCGATATGGCCTGCGACACCCCCGCGAGCGAACGTGCACTCGCCTTCGGAAGCGAGCAATTGCTGCTCCAGCACAGCGGCCTGTTGGACCTGCTCCAGGCGCGTGCCGAAGCCCGCGGAGAGTACTGAGCCACTTAAGCGAGTGGCCGCTTTCGACCCATTGCGGAGTGCGTCCCGGCCCTTAAAGAAAGCGGATCTCGGCTAGAGGCCGAGAAGGCGATAGCGCTATTCCGCCGCGGCGGCTTCATCGTCGGCCTTCGGTTTCGCCGGCGACTAGCTCGAGCGATGAATGGGGCTTAGACTGGGTAGAGTGCCTTATACCCCTTCTCAATTGCGTAAGCGTTGGCAGCTTCGTGTGCGGTCCTGAGCATGCCTTTCGTGAAGCTGACGAGACCTTCATCATCGCGGGCGTGCTCTGATATCTCTTTCGACTCTTGCTCCGCTCTTTCCAACAGAGCTTTGCCTCCTGGCGCAGCTACAAAAATACGAGCTCGACGATCAAAATCCCCATCATCGTGCCATGTTGGCGCCGAACGCCCCACTGCCCCGATAGCTGTGTCGCCAGGCTTAAAGGAGACGCGGCTTCTGCTCATCAAAGCAAGCGAAGGGCCGTACAGCACGGCTAGTTGATGAAGCTCAACCGGCGAAAATTTTGAGCGCCAACGGTCTTTAATATGGATGCGGACGGCTTCGATCGTCTGATCCATGTTTGCTCGGCAATACTGCGACGCAGCTGCGATCATTCGCTCATGAATTCCGGGAAGCGCCTGCTCAACTTCCTTTTGCTCGGCCAGTTTCGCCGGGTAGCTAACGTCGCACGCGCCTACGAGAAGGTCGCGCAGTACCTGTTTCGGCACAAAATCAGCGAGAGTTTCAAGATCGGCGTCAGCGGAGCTTACGGTGGAGGCATTTGCTGCGGCGGGAGTCGCGAAGCTTTGCAGGCTGGGCACCACAAACAGGAGGAACGTACAAGTCGCAATTCGAATCTGGCGCACCGTCGAATCCCCGGGATAAGAACCCGACCAGCTTTATTGAACGCGGGCGAAAGAGCAAGGGCAGCTTTCCACCCAAAGCGGACGCTCACGTCAAACAGCTAGCGTAACTCCGCGCAGGTATGATCTGCGCGATCACTCGTCGCGGTAGGCCAGCTCGAAATTGCCCCAGCGACGGCCGTTCACGAGGAGCGGAACGAACACGTTCTTTACCGGGATGATCTTGTCGCCAAGCTCCATCCGATAGGTGGCAAGCATCGCCGGCTTGGTGCTGGCGATCGCCGCCTGCGTGGTGTCGTCCATGAACATGCGCTTGTTGCGGCAATGTTCGTCGTTCCACACCGGGTCCGGCCCCGGGGCGTGGCTGCGCTCGCTGAGGTGCGTCGGCAGATAGCCGTTCACGTCGGTGATCGCCGAACCGATGATCCTCGGATCGCTGTTCTTGGTGCGATCGAGCAGCGGGCGAATGTACTTGTCCGCGAACGGGCAGAAATCGCTCTCATACTGGGCAGGATTGCTGCCTTCGATCAGCCGGTAATTGTGATCGAAAATCTGGTCGTGGGTGATTTCATTGTCGGCGATACCCCGCTCCATTTCCGCCTGGATCTTGCTTGCAGTCTCCTGGGCAGCAGAAATGAAGGGAGAGTCATCGATCTCCGCTCCCGAATTCGCGAGCGTATCCAGCATCGTGTTGGCCAGGCTCTCGAGATGCTTCAGCCGCTCGTTGGCCGAAACCAGCTCCGCGCCATTGTCGCGGGCATCGCCTGAGAAGTTGGTGAGGCCCGCCTTCACCCGGTCGACGCTCGCCTGGATCATGCTGGTGGAATGGGCGATGCCTTCGGTCTGGCGGTCGACCATGCCGACGATCTCGCTCACCTCGCGAACGGTGTCGCCGATCTGGCCGAAGCCCTTCTGGGCCTCGCGGCTGCGCTCCACGCCGGTCTTGATTTCGCTGGTGACTGCACTCGCTTCACGGGTGAGCTCGCCGATCGTCGCTCCGATCTGGCTGGTCGCCGCCCGGGTGTCGTGAGCAAGCTTCTTCACTTCGGCTGCGACGACCGCAAAGCTGCGGCCCGCATCGCCTGCGCGCGCCGCCTCGATCGTGGCGTTGAGCGCAAGCATGTTGGTCTTGCGGGCAATCCCCTCGATGGTCGAGGAAACCGACTGCACCTGGTTCATCGCCGAAGCGAAGCCGGCCATGCGCTCGCCGAGCTGGACGACAAGCTCGGTCAGTCCCTTAAAGCCCTCAATGGTGCCTTCGATCGCTTCGCGGCCGGCCTCGAGCTTTGCCTTCGCCTGCTCCGACAGAAGCCGCGCTTCGTCGGTCGAATCGCTGACCCGCGCCTGATCGGCGAGGAGACGCGTCGTCACCTCCTCCAGCTGGTCGAGCACTTTCAGGTGATCGTTGATTCGGCCCGCGACGCCGGACACATAACCAGCGACATCGCTGCACTCGATCGAGAGCATTCCGCAGTCGCGCGCAACGGTGCGGATTGCTTCCTCGGTAACCTGCTTGATCCCCTGTGTGGCCATTGCCCAAGCCGCTCCAATTATCGTTCGAGCGATGGATTAGACGCCAACCTCCTACTTCTTCGTTAACTATCCACTCCTACAAATGCTTATCAGCGGCTACGGATTGGGCGATGAATCTCTCCGTCCAAAGCCACAGCCGCTTCTACCGAGTCCGCCGCCGGCTGGAAGAGATGGCGGTGGCGCCGGGCTGGCGGGGCGCTCTCCTCGAATTCGCAATCTTCGTCTTCAAGCAGGGCTGGGCATGCCTGTTCGGCGCACTGATGCTCGGGGCGCTGCTCGCCACCCATTTCCTCTGGCCTGCCAACGCACCCATTCATCGCTACGATGCGCTGACCCTCTATGCCCTCGCGATCCAGGCCGGGATGCTTGCCTTCCGGCTGGAAACCTTCCGGGAAGCGATCGTCATTTTCGTCTTCCATGCCGTCGGAACGGTGATGGAGCTGTTCAAGACATCGGTCGGATCATGGATCTATCCCGAGCCGTCGCTCCTTCACATCGGCCATGTGCCGCTCTTCTCCGGCTTCATGTATGCCTCGGTCGGCAGCTACATCGCCCGGGTCTGGCGCGGGTTCGATTTCCGCTTCAGCGATTATCCGCGGCGCTGGCAGACGGCCGCTCTGGCTGCGGGCATCTATGTCAACTTCTTCGCGCATCACTGGATCATCGACCTGCGCTGGGCTTTGTTCGCGGTGACTGTCTGGATCTTCTGGCGCACGAAAGTCTGGTTCCGGCCGGTTTCAACCTATCGTTCGATGCCCTTGCTTCTGGGCTTCTTTCTCGTCGCTCTGTTCATCTGGTTTGCGGAGAATATCGGCACCTTCGCCCAGGCCTGGGCTTACCCGAACCAGATGAACGGGTGGCACCTCGTCACCCCGGCCAAGCTCGGCAGCTGGTATCTCCTGATGATCATCTCGTTCGTTCTGGTGTCGCTGGTCGCGCCGGTACGGAAGCCCGAGTTCAATAGAGAAGGAACGGCGCCCGCTCCTCTTCCCACGCCTCTTCGTCAGGGCGGGTAATCACGTCGAGATCCCCCGCAGTCGAAGCGGCATCGTCCACCCACTCGCGCAACATCGGCGATCCGTTGATCACATCGATCGGCAGCTTGCCGAACTCATATTCGTAGGGGAAATCGCGCCACAGATCGTAATCCGGGTAGAGCCGCCGGATCGCCTTGAACGCCAGCGCCTGCAGCCGCCACGGCTTAAATGCTTCATGATCGTAGAACTTGCCTTCGGCGTGGATGTGAACCCCGTTGCAGAGCTTCCCGACATGCTTGTGGAACGTCGGTTCGAAGTGGATTTCGCGAAGCTTGCAGCCGGCGAGCCAGTCGGGCGCGAACCGCTCCATCTCCGCGATCACCGTTGCGGGATCGATGTCCGGCGCCCCGAACAGCTCCAGCGGACGCGTCGTCCCCCTGCCCTCGCTCAGCGTCGCACCCTCCAGCATGACCGTTCCTGCGTAACAGCGGGCCATGTTGAGGTTCGCGGCATTCGGGCTCGGGTTGATCCAGATTCGGTCCGTTGGCCAGCCGAAGCCGGGGCCTTCCTCAGGCCGCCATCCCTCCATCTCGATCACTCGGTAATCGACGTCGAGATTGAAATGCTCGACGAACCAGCGTCCGAGCTCGCCGAGAGTGAGGCCGTGCCGCATGGGGATCGGTCCCGCGCCGACGAAGCTTTCCCAGCCGCGGCGGAGCTTCAGTCCCTCCACCGGGCGTCCGGCAGGGTTCGGCCGGTCCAACACCCAGACGCTCTTTCCGTTCTCCGCAGCGGCTTCGAGCACATAAAGAAGCGTTGTGATGAACGTGTAGATTCGGCAGCCAAGATCCTGGAGATCAAAGAGTATCGTATCGAAGGTTGACAGCATCTGCCCTGTCGGGCGTCGCACTTCGCCGTACAGGCTGAACACCGGAATCTGGAGCTCGGGATCGGTGAAATCCTCCGACTCCACCATATTGTCCTGCTTGTCGCCTCGAAGCCCGTGCTGCGGCCCGAAGGCCGCGGTGAGGTTCACGCCCGCCGCCGCGAGCGCATCGAGGCTGTGGGTAAGATCGGTGGTGACCGACGCCGAGTGGGCGAGCAATGCGACGCGCCGGCCTTCCAGCGGCCTGCGCAGTTCCGGCACGGCGATCAGCCGGTCGATTCCGAACAATGTCATTCTTGCTGTCTAGGCGAGCTTGGCGGTGAAGCAATCCGGATGATGGAAATCAGGCTTCTCGGGGTTCGGATGGACGATTGCCCAATAAGACTTGGTGCCGTCCCTTTCCTCAATCACCGCGCTCAAACCGAGGTGCCAATTGATCTCGGCGTCGACTGCAATCGTCGCGCCGAGCGCCCACCACGTGAAATTGTCCTCGGTGCGGATGTACGGCGGCGAATCGACTTCGGCTGGAGTCATGCTTTCCCGATATTTCGCAAAGTCATAGGCTGCCCAGTTGCCGGACGGTGCGAAGTTCCATTCGCGATAGCTGTCCTGCCCTTCGGGCCGGAGAAAGGCCTCGAAACAGGTGGTTCGCCATAGCTCGTCCGCCCGCTCCGGCTCCTCCGCCCCGGGAATGACGAAATGGTTCATCGGCGCGCCGACCCCGAACCAGATATTGGTTGTCGCGACGGAGGCGAGCACGCTCGGATGCTCGACATTCGCCCACACTTTCAGCGCCGGATCGGCGGGAGGCGTCGTCGGGTGCGGAACGAGATTGAGCTGCACGAGACCTTTTACCGCCATTTCGGCGGAAGCGTGAATCGGTATTGCCGCTGTCAAGCCCGTGCGCAATTCGGTGAACACGATTTTTATATTTGAATTACTCCTACTAATGGATAAGCGCGCGCGATGCCGAATCGTCTTGTTCGGGCCCTGACTGGCCTCGCTACCGCTGCCGCGCTTTCCCTCACTCCGGTCGCAGCCGCCGTTGCTCACGCCCAACCTGCGCCCGCTGAGGATGCCTCAAAGCCCATGTCCGGCCTCACCGCCTGGGACGCTGTGCCGCTAATGGGCATGGGCGTGAACATCGGCAACACGCTCGAGAACACCACCACATGGGAGACCGGCTGGGGCAATCCGCCGATCACCAAGGAGTTCATCGACAGCCTCGCGGCGCACGGCTTCAAGACCGTTCGGGTGCCCGTGGCGTGGGACACCTATGCGCGTGACGGGAAAATCGATCCCGACAAGATGAAGCGGGTGGCTCAGGTCGCCGACTGGATCACGTCGGACGGAATGTTCTGCGTGATCAACATCCACTGGGACGGCGGGTGGATCGATTCCGACAACAAGAAGAAGTTCGCGAAGACCTATCGCACATTCAGTCCGGAGGCTGAGCAGAAGTTCCAGAGCTATTGGACCCAGATCGCCACCTACTTTCGTGATCGCGACCAGCACCTGATCTTCGAGGGGCTGAACGAGGAATCGAACTTCGGCGATCCGCCTGGCAACAAGGCCTATGCCACCCTTGGGCACGTCAACCAGCTGTTCGTCGACACGGTCCGCGCAACCGGCGGCAACAACGCCACGCGGCTGCTGATCATCGCCGGCTACACGACCGACATTGCCAAGACCGCGACCGACAAGTTCATCATCCCGCACGACACGGTGCCGCACGACCTCCTCCTCTCCATCCATTATTACACCCCCTGGCCCTTCGCCGGCATGGATCGCGACGAGAGGTGGGGGAAGATGCGGATGACTTGGGGCACCAAGGAGGACCTTGCGGAACTTCGAAGCAACTTCGACAAGTTGGAAGCCTATTCGAAGGCCAAAGACATCCCGGTCTTCGTCGGCGAATTCGGGGTGACGAGCTCGAAAGACCCGCGCTCGCGGGCGAAGTGGATGCTGGACGTCGCGCTGACTGCGCATTCAAGGGACATGGTGCCGGTCCTGTGGGACATCGGCCAGGACGTTTCCCGAAAACCGCCGTTCGCCCTAAGCCCGGCGCTGTCATTCGTTCTCCAGCAGCTTCAGGCCTTCGACAAGGATGACGCTTCAGCTGACCGCCAGTAGCGGGCCCGCGCGCCCACAATTGCTAGCGCCAGCCCGCGTCTCTCAACGACGCCGCGAAGCTTCGGCTGACCGGTGCCGTTAGTCCGCCCGCAAGCCGTGCCTCGCCGCTTCCACGTTGCCAGCGCACCTCCTCGATTGCATCGCCAGCAGCCCACCAGCTGCGATGGAGCTGATGCCCGTGCACTTGGCCGAGCTCCATCAGCGCATCCGAAAAGCGCATCGTCAGCAACTCGGAGCCCTGATCTGTGTGGATTCGAACATAATGGTCCTCCGCCTCGATCGCGATCAGCCGAGCGCCGCGCCGTTTGGCTGAGAGCCGCATCCGGAACGCGCGCTCCGCCTCAGGGAGAGGCGGCATCACGACCGTTCGGGTTTCGATCGCCCGACGCCAGAGGAGCGCACGCATGGCCATCACCAGAAAGGCAATCACGAACACCTGCCAGCCGAGGGTCAACAGGCCCCTTGGCCCGACCTTCTGACCCAGCATCCCGGCGTTCAGAGTCCAGACGAACAGGGTGACCGGCGGAGTCATCAGAATGGCGACCCCGAGCACAGCTCGCCAGAACCCGCGAATCCGTTTCCTGATCGCGAAATCGATCAGGATACCGATCGCGCCGCCGCCAATGATTGCCAGCAGCCAATAGATCGTGCGCCGCAGCGGCGGAACGTCGAGCGATCGGTAGGGCCCGAGCACCGCCATCAGCAGTCCGATTGCAACAAGCAGCGACAGTTCAATCGCGATTCGGCGCCATTGCAGCGAGCGCACCATTCGCGAAGCAGATGCACCGTTCACGCGATAGGGACTATCCGCGGGTCGTTGAGCGGGCAAGCAGCGTGCGACGCATCAGCTGGAGACGGCAATGACCCGCACGCTTCGACCTCTCTTTTCGACCGGCGGCAGCGCGCTCGCTGCTCTGCTCAGCATCGGCATCGCGCTCTATTCCTATCGCTATTTGACCGGCGGCCCCATGCGGAGCGCCGCAGTGCTGGCGAATGCCTTCGCCACTCCTTTCCTGGTCCTTCACGTTTCCGGGGCCGCAACCGCCCTGCTGGTCGGTCCGTTCCAATTCATCGCCCGATTTCGTAACCGCCGCTCCGGCCTGCACCGGGTCCTTGGTCGAATCTATGTCGCCGGCTGCCTGGTCGGCGCGGCCGGCGGCTTTCCGCTCGCATTGGGATCGACCGCCGGACCGATTGCGAGCGGTGGCTTCGGGACGCTCTCTGTCTGTTGGTTCACAGCAACGCTGCTCGGCTGGCGATATGCCAGACAGCGCCACTTCGCCGAGCATCGGGTATGGATGCTTCGTTCGTGGGCGATGACGTTTGCGGCAGTCACCCTCCGGCTCGCCCTGCCACTGCCGCCGCTGCTTGGCGTTGATTTCCTCGACGGTTATCGCGCCATTTCCTGGCTGTGCTGGATCGCCAATCTTGCCGTTCTCGAACTCTATCTGCGCCGGCCGTCACGCACGGACACGGCCCGCTTGCAACCGACCCCTGCCGCCGCTTGATGACCTCGGCGGAAACTATGCTAAGCGCGCCGCATCATGGCCGATTACGCATCAAATTTGCTCCGCCTGCTCGACGAGCGCGGGTACATCCACCAGGTCACCGACCCGGCGGCTCTGGACTCGCTCGCGCAAAAGGGTCCCGTCACCGGCTATATCGGTTTCGACGCCACCGCCTCTTCGCTGCACGTCGGCAATCTCGTTTCGATCATGCTCCTGCGCCGGCTTCAGCAGGCCGGGCACAAGCCGATCGTCGTCATGGGCGGGGGTACGACCAAGATCGGCGATCCCTCGGGCAAGGACACCAGCCGAAAGCTGCTGAACCAGGAAACGATCGCCGCCAACATCGCCTCCATCCGAAGGAATTTCGAGCCGTTCCTGACTTTCGGCGATGGCCCCACTGACGCAGTGATGGTCAACAATGCCGATTGGCTCGACAGCCTGGAATATATTCCCTTCCTCCGCGATGTCGGTCCGCACTTCACGATCAATCGCATGCTGACCTTCGACAGCGTGCGCCTGAGGCTCGACCGCGAGCAGCCGCTGACCTTCCTCGAATTCAACTACATGATCCTGCAGGCGTACGACTTCCTCGAACTGTCGCGGCGCGTCGGCTGCCGGCTGCAGCTCGGCGGGTCCGACCAGTGGGGCAATATCGTCAATGGGATCGAGCTCGCGCGCCGGATCGACGGTACCGAGCTGTTCGGAGTGACGACGCCGCTCATCACCACCGCCGACGGCGCCAAGATGGGCAAGACCGCACAAGGGGCGGTGTGGCTGAGCGGCGATCTGCTTAGCCCCTACGATTACTGGCAGTTCTGGCGGAACACGCAGGATGCCGATGTCGGGAAATTCCTAAGGCTGTTCACCGACATTCCGCTCGACGAAATCCGGCGCCTTGAATTGCTCCCTGGAGCAGAGATCAACCAGGCCAAGATCGCGCTCGCCAATGCAGCTACGGCGATGCTTCACGGCGCGGAAGCAGCCCGTACCGCCGAGGAAACCGCGCGGACCACCTTTGAGCAAGGCGGCGCCGGCGACGATTTGCCGACACTCTCGGTGGGAGACGGGATAACCGTGACCCACGCGCTGACCGCCTTGGGCTTCGCCCCATCGAACAAGGAAGCGCGGCGCAAGGTGCTCGAAGGCGCGGTTCGGCTGAACGATCAGCCAGTGAGCGACCCCGGCCTCGCGATCAATGTGACCGCAGACCCGATCAAGATCAGCCTAGGGAAGAAGCGGCACGGACTCTTAGTGTCCGCTCATCACGATTAAATTTCTTGGGCTCGCCTTGAAAACCGCATCACACCTCGCAACGAGCTCTGGGTGTTCTATCGAGTCATTCGGATATTGTTGTCGATAATCTTCGAGAATGCCGCATGCGTGCCGTTCCGCGACGTTCAGTTCGTCCTGAATGAAATCACGTGAGTTATTGAGGCTAAGTGGAGCAATGGTATCTGCGAGCCACTTTCCCTCCGGCTTAAGGTAACTCCCCCAACCGCAAACGTCTTCGGCGCTTCTTCGCATCTCGGCCGCACCAACCTGGCAAAGTCCTTGTCGGACCGAGTTCAGATCATATTCCGCATTCGCGCGGCTCTGACTTAGCCCTGCCAGCCATCCAAAGTCCGTCCCGACGAGCCAAGCATCTTTCACATGTCGCCGAGCACTGGGCACAGATAATAGTACGACTTCTGCGCCTCCAAGCTTCTGACCTGCCGCTTGGTCCTCAGAAATTTGTGGAGCATGCTCAACGAGCCTGCCCATGTCGTACGTGTACTTGTCGCCGGAATCACCAGAGTTACAGCTCGATAATCCGGCTATCGCGAGTAGCAGCGGTGTACACAGAGATCGCATTTCCCACCCCCCTGAAAGCTGGATCCGTTTTTCCGGGCCTTTATCACAAGATCCCTGGTCACCCGCTCCTGATCAATCCCACTGCCTGATCGCGCTCGAACAGGTAGAGGCAAATCCGCGCCGCCTGCCCGCGCGGGCCGGAAAGCCCACCGTCGCGGTCGAGCAGGAGCTGCGCGTCGGATTGGGCGATCGGCGCCAGCTCTTCGACATCCTCCACACGCGCAACCCGGAACGCCTGCTCGCCCGATTGCTTCGTACCCAGGATCTCCCCCGGGCCGCGAAGCCGCAAATCTTCTTCGGCAATTCGGAAGCCGTCGTTGGTCTCGCGCATCAGGGCCAGCCGCGCACGCGCCGTTTCGGTGAGGTTGGGGCCGCGGATAAGAAGGCAGGTACTCTTTCCCGATCCGCGCCCCACGCGCCCGCGAAGCTGGTGAAGCTGCGCCAGCCCGAACCGCTCTGCGCCTTCCACGATCATCAAGGTCGAGTTGGGCACATCGACCCCAACCTCGATCACTGTGGTCGCCACCAGCACCGCGAGATCGCCGGCGGCGAATGCCGCCATGACGCCATCTTTCTCCGGCCCCTTCATCCGGCCGTGGACGAGCCCGACCTTGTCCTCGCCAAAGCGCAATCGAAGCACCCGCGCCCGCTCCTCGGCCGCCGCCGCGTCGCTGGTCTCGCTCTCCTCGACCAGCGGGCAGACCCAATAGGCCTGACCGCCTGCGTCGATGTGCCGCTCGAGCCCGGCGATCACATCGGGCAATTTCTCATCGCTGATCACCCGCGTCTCCACGGGCGAGCGCCCCGGCGGCATTTCGTCGATCCGGCTGACGTCCATCTCGCCATATTGGGTGAGGGTCAGGGTGCGCGGGATCGGCGTCGCCGTCATCACCAGCAGGTGCGGCGGCCGCTCGGCTTTTTGCGACAGGAGCAGCCGCTGCGACACGCCGAAGCGGTGCTGCTCGTCGATCACCGCGAGGCCCAGATTGCGATAGGTCACCCGCTCCTGGAAAATAGCGTGGGTGCCGACGAGAATGTCGATCGAGCCGTCGGCGAGCCCCATCAGAACGCTCTCGCGCGCCCTGCCTTTCTCGCGGCCAGTCAGGATCGCGACGTGGACGCCAAGCGACGTCAGCTGCTTCGTCAGCGTGTCGAAATGCTGCCGCGCGAGGATTTCGGTCGGTGCGAGCAGCGCCGCCTGCGCCCCAGCCTCCACCGCGATCAGCATCGCTTCGGTCGCGACCAGCGTCTTGCCCGAGCCTACGTCCCCCTGAAGCAGCCGGAGCATCGGCACGCTTTGCTCCATGTCGCCGCGGATTTCGGCGATCACCCGCCGCTGCGCACGGGTATGCTCATAGGGTAGCTTCAGCTTGCCAATCAGCCGGTCGGTGCCGGCGAGCGGAGCGGTCCGGTGCAGCCGCTGCGACTGCCGAAGCAGCAGGAGCGCCAGCTGGTTGGCGAAAATCTCGTCGTAGGCGAGACGGCGGCGAGCATCGGCCGTATTCGGGTCGGAATGCGCTTCGGCCAGGGCCGCGCGCCACGGCCGCCACGCCTCGCGCGCTGCAAGGCTGGACTCGATCCATTCGGGAAGTTCGGGCGCGCGCTCCAGGGCTTGTCCGCACAACTCACGCATCCGCTTGTTGGTGACGCCCTCGGTCAAGGGATAGACCGGCTCCCGGACCGCCGGCTGCGGCCCCTTCCCCGGTTCTGCGACTTCGGGATGGATGATCTGCCATTCGTCGCCATATTGCTCGAGCTTGCCCGAAACGATGCGGGTCTGGCCGATCGGCAGGCTCTTCTTCGCCCAGCCCGGATTGTTGAAATAGATGAGGCTGATTGTGTTCTCGTCAGCATCGGCAGCGAAGATACGCGTTGGCCCCCGTCCGGACCGGCTTTCGCGAATCTGATACGGCTTCAGCTCCAGGATTACGTTGCGACCGAGGAGAGCCGCGCTCGCGAACGGGGTGCGGATCCGCTCGATTACTCCGGTCGGTAGATCATAGAGCAGGTCAACGGCGCGCGTAATGTCGAGCCGCTTCAGAAGCTTCGCGACCTGCGGCCCGACGCCGGGCAGGGTCTCGACCTCGGCGAAGAGCGGGTTGAGGATTTCCGGACGCATGCGCCGTTGTTACCCTTGGCGTTCGCGCCCGCAAGAGAGCTACCGCTTCATCTCCCGCCGCGCGAGGATCATTCCTCCGATCAGCGGCAGCCACAGCGAAAACCCGCGGAACAGCAGCGTCGCCGACAGCGCCGCCTCGAACGGTACTCCCATCAGCCGCAACATCGCGATGCTGCTGCCCTCGAACGAACCCAAACCGAGCGGGACCGGCCCCAGCGTCATCACGATCGACGCTACCATGAATGCGGCGAACACCGCTCCGAATGGCGCCGTCACTCCCAGCGACAGCAGGCAGAATTGCATCGTCAGCGCATCGAGCACGAACACCGCTCCGTTGAGCAGGGTCAGCTGGGAAATGAGCGCCCGGCTGCGCACGAGATCGGTCGGTGCCTTTCCGACCAGATCGAAGAAATCCTTCGCATGCTCGCTTTTGCGCAGGAACTTCGGCATCGCGTCGCGGCCTTTGTCCTGAAGCCACAGAGTGCCCGCGGGAATGGCGGCGGCGATGCACAGGAAGATGCCGACACCCGCTGCGATGATGGCGCTCAAATCGTTATGCAACCATAGCAGGAATGCCGCGCAAAGCGCTGCGACTGCGTAGGAAATGTAATAGGCAAGAATCGACAGGATGACGGCTGCAACTGCCACCGCTCGCTTGACCCCGATCGCGGCGAGCCGATCCACGAGGACCACGTGACCGCTCATCCCGCTGGTCGGGACGACATTGTCGACGAACAGCTTCACGATCGCCAGCGGGATCAAACGCCAGATTGAGCGCGCGCACTTGCCCGCTCTCAGCACCAGCGCCCACTCGCCGGAAAGCGAGGCATAGGTTGCAAGCTGTGCCCCCAGCGCGGCGAGCAGCCACAGCGGCTGCGCGTGTGTAACCAGTTTGGCGAACTGCTTGACGTCGCCCCAGTGGAGAGCCGCGAGCACCACCGCGCCAACGAAAAGGATCGCGAGCACCCATTTGCGCCAGCTGCCGAGCAGACCGCCTTCGGCAGGCTCACCCTTGCGGCCCTTGCTGGCCAGTTCCTGGTCGACTGCGTCGGCGCGTGCCATGGAAGGCCCAACGCCGCTCAGCAGCACCTGTGCCATCGCGCAACGATCAGACGGGGCGACGCTCCAGGTAGAGGTAATTGGGATCGAATTCGGCAATCCCCTCAAGGCCCAGCCGATCGAGAATCGTCAAATGCCGGTTCTCGAACTCGACCAGCCCCTTTCGCCGAAGCTCCTGCAGAGTCCGGTTCACGTGAACGACGGTCAGGCCGAGACATTCGGAAAGCTCACGCTGGGTGAGCGGAAATTCATAGCGATTGCCTTTGGTGCGGCCGACCACGTCGAGCCGCACGTAGAGTTCGCAAAACAGGTGCGCCATTCGCGCAATCGCTGACCGCTGGCCAAGCGAGAGGGCCAATTCCCGAGTGATTGCAGCGTCCACATTGGTCGAGAACCAGAAGACTCGCGTAAGGTGCGGATAATCGCGCGTGACCTCCAGCAGCCGCTCATGCGGTACCAGGCCGATCGTGCATTCGCTCAACGTGACGATATCGTGATCCAGCCGCTTGAGCGTAAAGCCGTGCAGATCCGGGAAGTCGCCGGTGATGTGAAGTTCGGTAACCTGCCGTTCGCCGGTGGCCATGTCCTTCGACCGCGCCATCCAGCCGTCAAGAAGGAACACGCTGTTCGTCAGCTCCTCGCCGGCACGGATCAGGATCCGGTCGGCGGGGACGCGCCGTGTTTCGACGATAAGGCTTCGAAGCACCCGCTCCTCTTCAGGGCTGATCTCGGTACGCTTTCTCAGCTTCTTCAAATGGGCCGTGATCATTCGGGACGCCTATTACAAGCCCTCATCCATGTGCGGATAACCTAGGTTACAGAGCCATAACGTTCCCAAAAATCGTTGCAAATTAAAAGGCTAGCCATTTGCGATTGGCATAACCTGAGTTAACTGCAGCCCCGCTCATGCGATGCTAGCACTCGCCCCTTCCCCGGGGGATCAGGGCGTTGCCTAACTACAGACTCTATTGCCTGGACGGCGCAGGCAGGATCACGACTGCCGAATGGCTCGACGCTGCCGACGATGCCGACGCCACCAGGCAGGCCCGGGAGCGAAAGCTCGGAGTCGCGTCGGAAATTTGGGACCGAAGCCGCCTTGTCGCCCGAATAGAGGCGAAGAAGCCGGATTGAAGAGCCCTGCCGTGGCAGGGCCAGCATCAGGTGTGGCTGAGCGGTCCTGTCGGTTGTGCAGCCTCGGGGGCGGGAGCAGCCGCAGCCGGTCCGCAATCGCCGCTAACGCTGGTCGTCACCTTCGGCGGCTTGCCCGGCCCTTCCGAGACGCTCTGCGTGGTTCGGGTGCAGGTCCGGCCGCCGTTGCTGTAGGAGACGACGCTGACGCTGTTCGCGCCCGCCGGCATGTTCCCGTAAGAGGCGACGTTCAGCCCCGGCGCGCCCGGGTGCGCGGCCATCGTCTGCGCCTGCCGCATCATCGCTTCGGTTTCCTGGTTCATTCGGGCAATCGCCTGATCGATATCTTCAAATCTCGGAAAGGCCATGGGAGCCCACAAGCCGGGCATTCCGGCCTCGGTCCCCGCCGCGATGGTCACCTTGGGCGCGACATCGCCGTAATATTGGATGTGAGCGACCGCTCCGTCAGGAAGCGCGACGTCCATCACGTGGGCTTTCCCGCTTGCCGCATAGGCAGTCCCAGCGAGCGCCGCCGCGACGGCTCCGGCGAGAGCAAATTGGGCGAGTTTGCGCATCGGATCTCCTCCAGCTGGTGATATTGCCGAAAGATAGTATCGGGCGAATCTGAACGGCAGATTGCTGGCGTCTTGACTTGTACGGTATTATTTTACCCGTCAGCAACCCCGCCGAATTCCTTGACGAATCCGCGCACTCCTGTCATTTGGCCGCGCGACGGCGGTGCTGGACAAGCGCCGCCTTTCGCATTCCAACCGAAAGGATCAACGCCATGAAGGCGCTGACGAAGCAGACCCGGTCCGCAAAGCCGGCCGAGGTCGAAAAGAAATGGCACCTGATCGACGCCGACGGGCTGGTGGTCGGGCGCGTGGCGAGCATCATCGCCAATATCGTTCGCGGCAAGCACAAGCCGAGCTTCACCCCGCATGTCGATTGCGGCGATCATGTCGTCGTCATCAACGCCGACAAGGTTCGCTTCACCGGCCGCAAGCTCGACCAGAAGGTCTATTACAAGCACACCGGCTATCCGGGCGGGCTCAAAGAGATCACCGCCGGCAAGGTGCTGGACGGCCGCTTCCCCGAGCGCGTTCTCGAGAAAGCGGTCGAGCGGATGGTCCCGCGCGGGCCGCTCGGTCGCCAGCAGATGAAGAACCTGCACCTCTACAATGGCCCTGAGCATCCGCATGCCGGCCAGAACCCCGAAGTCCTCGACGTCGCGTCGATGAACCGCAAGAACAAGGTGGGCGCATAATGACCGACACCCGCGAAAGCATTGCCGACCAGCTTGGCGGCACCACCCCTGCCCCGGCAGCTGAAGCTCCGGCTGCCGAGGCTCCCGCTGCCGCTCCGCCGCCGGCCGAGGCCGCTCCGATTCGCGAGCAGCAGCTCGACAAATTCGGCCGCGCCTATGCGACCGGCCGCCGCAAGGACGCCGTCGCTCGCGTCTGGCTGAAGCCGGGCTCCGGCAAGATCACGGTCAACGGCCGCGAGCAGGAAGTCTATTTCGCTCGCCCGACCCTTCGCCTCGTGATCAACCAGCCGTTCGACATCGCCGACCGGCGCGGCCAGTATGACGTCGTCGTCACAGTCAAGGGCGGCGGCCTCTCGGGCCAGGCGGGCGCGGTCAAGCACGGCATCGCCCAGGCGCTGACCCGCTACGAACCCGCGCTTCGCTCCGCGATCAAGCAGGCCGGATTCCTGACCCGCGACCCGCGCGTCGTCGAGCGCAAGAAGTACGGCCGGGCCAAGGCACGCCGCAGCTTCCAGTTCTCGAAGCGCTAAGCGACCAGAGCAATCCAAACGGAGGAAGGCGGCCCCGGCGTTCGGGGCCGCCTTTTCTGATTCAGCATCGCAGGGAACCAGGCTGCACGGCGGACATTAAAAAGGATCGGGATAACACTCCGGCCGATCATCTGGGTGCTGCTGGAAATAAAGCTTCTCTGCTTCGCGCTCGGCCTTCCGGTGCTTGCCGCCGTAAGAAATGAATTTTTCCTTGAGCGTTTGTGCCGACCCATTGGCCTCAGATTTATGCCATTGTTGCATGAAGCCCTGGCAGATGGTGAACTTCTCGTTCGAGTCATGAATGTTGGTATCGCCGAACCTACAACCGGTCGGCACACCTCCACCATCGATGTCGACGTAAATATCGGCGTACTCATCGCCGCTCATCACCTCTTCGATCAGCCAGGGATAGACGAGCGAACCCACCGGGCGCGCCGGGCATCCTGTTTTGGCCAGAACTGGCGAAGTGCTGCACGCGAGCAGCGCCAACACTAGTAATCTCGGTAGCCTCATAAGACTGCACTCCCCCGTGGTCGACCGAGCAACCGCAGGAATGGAGATTGGCAGCATCGTGAGTCAACATGTGTCTGCAATGGGTGGAAATCGGACGCTGGAATTCCTAGGCTGGCCATATGTCCGGATACCAAGATCCAGACGGCGAAAACTACTTCGTCAGGAGGGAAGACTTCAACGGTGTGCTCACCGTGCTGCTCGCGCCGGTCGTTGTCGGCGGCTTTCTATTGTTTCATGGTTTCTCCAGCGGCAGCCACCTCTTAGAAGGATTGGGCCTACTTATACTCTTGGCAGTGCCAGCCATGATCTACATCGCGTGGCGCCGCAGTTATTGAGCGCCGACTGACTGGACTGTCCGCAATGGGTGGAAAGCGGACACCGGGATCGTTAGACTCGAACCCCCGGAAACCGCGTCATAATAGAGGAAGCGTCTTGATGTGCGATTTTTGCCGACGCGTCCGGAAAAAGCTTTGGCGTGCTTCCGATGCTTGGGAGAGGACTCATTCGAACGACGCTGAAATCTGGTCGAAAGAGTCCGACCAAAACCGAGAGGCACTCAATGTAGCCGCCGCCATGAATGAGACGGACCCTGCAACTTTGCAGGCTTATCTTGAAGCAGCGGAAGCAGGATCCGTGGTCGCTATGGGTAGGGTCGCGTGGCAGTATTGGACGGGAACAGGCACGGCACCCGACCTCATTCAGGCCGAACAATACTACCGCCGAGCGATTGAGGGAGGATCGTGGACCGCGACGATCCACTATGCGAGGCTGCTCGACGAACTTGGCCAATATGGCATGTGCGACAAGGTCTTGGAGGACGGTATCGCCAGCGGCTTCGTGCCAGCCTATTTCTGGCTCGCGTGGTTGCGCTACAAACGCTCGAACAATCGCGAGATATGCAAAGAAGTCAGACCCTTTTTGGAACATGCGGCGAGGGCCGGACATCCGGGGGCAAGATACAAACTTATGCATTGGATGCTCATGGGAAGGTTTGGACCGTGGGGAATCATTCGCGGTTTCCTCTTGAGCTTACGATTGGCGCATGATTACGGTCACTTGGCAGATGAGGTTAAGTCAGAGGCAGCGGCTGTTTAAGCGCTGCGGTCGCCCTTCGATCGCAAAAACGCCGCCAAGTTCATCACGGCAAGTTTGAGTCGATAACGGACTCTCGCGAGCGCCCTTCTTCTTCACCCCCTCACTCGAAGCCGGATATTCGCCCCGCCGCTTCCACCACAGACCGCCGGGCTCGTTCCTTCCAAGCGGCGCCCGGTCGAGCCACTGGTGCATGGCCCATAAGGCATTTAGCCCGCGCGAATAGGCCGGGCAGGTGTGGTAGACCCGCCCATCCTCCAGCGACTGCGCTCATCCCCGAGCACATGGATGGCGCGGACGATAAAACGCTGAGCTTGATGCTGGAGAAGAAGTAGGTCCAGCGCCCGGTTTGGCTGAAAAACGGGCATTAACTTTGACAGCCGACGCATTCGCTGCGCTACCCTGCGCGAAAGGGGTTGGCCATGGAACATTGGGTCGACGGCCAATTGTCCAAGGCACAGGCGCGAAAGTGCATTTTCGCAGCGACGCTGGGTTGCGGGCTTGAGTTCTACGACTTCCTGACGTTCGCCTTCTTCGCGATTCAGATCGGCCATACCTTCTTTCCGTCAAGCAACGCCTATCTCAGCCTGATGGGGTCGCTTGCGGTCTTCGGCACGGGTTTCATTGGCAGGCCGGTCGGGGCATTCGTACTGGGCGGATATGGTGACCGCGTCGGCCGCAAACCGGCGATGATGCTTTCAATGGCGATGATGGGCACGGCAATCGCTGCCCTCGCGCTAACACCCGGCTATGGCACTATCGGCATTGCAGCCCCGATCATCGCCGTCCTCGCTCGGTTCGTGCAGGGTTTCGCCCTTGGCGGCGAGGTTGGATCAGCGACCACCTATATGGTTGAGGCTGGCGGGATCGCTCGCCGAGGACGCAGTGCGAGTTGCCAAGGGATATGCCAAGGCATCGCTTTGAGCCTGGGCGCCTCTGTTGGATTGACGCTCAGCGCGTTGCTGAGCCCGGCGGATCTGACCTCGTTTGGCTGGCGGATCGCATTGTTGCTCGGCGTATCGATTGTGCCGTTCGCGATTTGGATGCGCCGGGCCATTCCCGAGACCAAAGGTAGCGCCGAACCGAAGTTCGATGTCGGCGTCGCGGGTCCATCGCATCGGCAGATTGTTGTGCTGGGTTTGGCATTAATCGGTGCAGGCACCATCCTCAATTACGTTCAAACCTACATGGCTACTTTTGGCCAGACTGAGCTGAAGCTTTCGACGACCGTATCCATGGCGGCGCAGCTATCTGGCAATCTCATGATCATAATCGCTTCGGTGATCGGTGGCATCGCCTGCGACAGATGGGGCCGTAGGCCGCTCTTGATTGTCCCGGCAGCGGTGCTGGTCGGGTCGATCCTGCCAATGATCATGTGGGTGGATATCTCGCGATCTCTCGCGGGCTTTTTTGCGATCAACCTCCTGCTGGGCATCTTCAATAATGTCTGCAACCCGGCACTATATGTTGCCATCGCTGAATCTTTGCCGCCGCAAGGCCGGTCGCGTGGATTCGCATTGATTTATACGTTTCCGGTCGCATTGCTGGGCGGCACGACACAGATGTTTGTCACTTGGCTGCTGCACGTCACCGGCAACATATTGGCGTTGGGCTGGTACATGACTGGAATAGGCGCAATCGGGCTCATCGCGGCCCTTTTGCTGCCCGAGAGCGCGCCTTCGAAGCGCGGTTGGGAACCGATAGTGACGGACACGATAGTGCCGGCGGCGGCTTGAACGTCCTTTCGAGGGGGTTGTACGCAAAGTTTCTCTAGCGCTTATGTCCGCAACGGGTCGAAAGCAGGCCCTCGGGAACGCTCCTCTTCTTCGCCCTCACACGAAAGCCGGATATTCATCCCGCCGCTTCCACCAGGGGCCGCCCGGCTCGTTCCTTCCAAGCGGCGCGCGGTCGAGCCACTGGTGCATGCCCCACAGGCTATCGAGCCCGCGCGAATAGGCGGAGTAAGTGTGATAGACCTGCCCATCCTCGAGCGCGAAGGCGCTCATTCCGGGCAATTGCTTCAGATATGTGCGGGGATCCACCCCACATGCCGCCGAGTGGGCAGTTGGAGATGTCGGCAAATCGCGCGGAAGCGGCGGGCTCTCGCGGAAATTGTAAGTATAGCCGTTGTCCTGCTGTTCATCCGTGAAGCCGACAGCGTAATCGAAGTTGAAGTCGCTCCCGAAGGAGGAGACCCAGGGGAAGCTCCAGCCCATCCGTTCCTTGTATTCTTTTAGCTTCTCGAACGGCGCCCGAGAGATCGCGACCAGCATCACGTCGTGGTTGGCGAGATGTTCCCAGAACCCGTTGAACGAGTCGGCAATCGACGAGCAGGAGATGCAGCCAGCCTTATACTCGGGCCCAAACATGAAGTGATAAACGAGCAGCTGCGAGCGGCCGTGGAATAGCTCGGCGAGCGTCTTCTCGCCTTGGCAGCTGTCGAACCGATACGCCTTCTCGACCTTCACCCACGGGAGCTCCCGCCGCTGGCGAGCAACTTCGTCGCTCTGGCGGGTCAGCGCCTTCTCGGCCTCGAGCAGCTCCAGCCGCTGCTTCAGCCATTCTTCGCGCGTGCCGACGCGATGACTCGCTGCCGTCTCACTGACCATCGTCGCCATAGTCATTTCCTCTCAGTTTGAATGCGGTGAGCACCACGCCCAGGCTGGCGGCCGAACCGCCGCCGATCGCCATCCAGGCGAGTGTCGAAAGGCACAGCGGGCACATCTTAGCCCTCCAGCGCTTTTCTGACACGTTCCTTCGACTCCGCGTGGAGCGCCCAGAAATTGGCGACCGAGCGCCCGGCGAGCCGCTCCTGAAGGACCGCGAGATGCGAGGTCCATCCGCTTCCGAAATCCTGCGCCCCGGTGCCGCTGACGATTCCGCTGTGGGTCAGGACAAGGCGGGTACGGTTGCCGTCGGGGAAAAGCTCGTAGGTGACCCGGCCGTTCTTTCCGCTCTGGAACGTCGTCTCGAGCAGTCGCGGCGGCTCGAACCGGATCACCTTTTCGCTCCACACGGTTCCTTTGAACTGCGCGTACCAGTCGGGATACGGCACCTCTTCATCGGAGAGCCTGTCGTGGTTGACGACCAGGTCGAACTCGCCCCCGGGCTCCGCATCCGTTCCGCCCATGAACCATTGCGCGCGAAGATCGGCTTCGGTGAGATAGCGCCATACCGTCTCCACGGGCGCATCGAGCAGGCGCTCCAGGCGGATCGCGTCGGGTGCGGCCCGCTCGATCGGTAGCCGGATTTCAGCAGCACTAGCCATTCTTCGTCTCCATTTGCCGTGAAAGGGTTTCGAGGATCATCGTCCAACCGCGGCGCACCGGCTCCGCGTAGGATGCCCATTTCGGTGGGATCTCATGAGTGAGCGTCAGCGTGCAGCCGTTGTCGGTTGCAGCGATCTCGACAGTCACCTTCGACCACTCGCCCTCTTCGGTGCCGGGGCCGCGGAACAGGAAGACCAGCCGACGCGGCCGGTCGATTTCCAGATATTGCCCGTGATGTTCGGCATCGCCGTCCGGGCGGCGGTCGATGATCAGGAAGCGGCCGCCCACCCGCGCATCGATGTCGCATCGGACGATCTTGCCTTCAGGGATCTTGAACAGGAAATCGGCCGCCTGGGCGGGATCCAGCCAGGCATCGAACACCCGCTCCGGCGAAGCCGTGAACGCGCGTGTCACGGTCACGACAGTCGTGTCGTTCATGAGCGCTTCTCCTTCTTGTCGCGCTCGATCAGCGCCTCGAGTCGATCCAGGCGAACGTTCCAGAATTTCTCCCATTGCCTCAGCCACCGTTCCGCTTCTTCGAGCGGCCTGGCCTCCAGCCGGATGATCTGGTTGCGGCCGTCCTTGCGGCGCGCGACCAGCCCGGCGTCCTCCAGCACCTTCACGTGCTTGGATGCGCCGGCGAAGCTCATGTGGAGCGGTTCGGCGAGTTCGCCGATCGATTTGTCGCCAAGGGCAAGGCTGGCGAGCATCCCCCGCCGCGTCGGATCGGCGAGGGCGCGGAAGGTGGAGTCGAGTCGTTCTTCAACCATGTGGTTGAATTAGTATCGCTCGAACCGACTGTCAACCAGTTAGTTTAACGTCTCATGCGGGTGGGCGAAGAAGCGGTCGCAAGCCCGCGCCGCGAAACTGCCCGTTCAGCCCCCGTGAGACAGGATCCAGTCACGCTCTGCTTCCAGCCACTCCAGCCGGTGCCTCGCCCATTCTTCCGGTTTGAGTGCGTCTGTCTTGACGATCCAGCGATCGCGCTCGGCGCGATAGGGGCCTTGCGGCAAGTCGTATTGCTTGTTCCAGGCGAAGAAGTCTTCACGCATCAAATTGCGGATGCGCTCGCTGTCCTTGTCGGTCAGCGTCTTCCCGTGCTCGACTTGCTCGACCAGCCTTTGCGCGTCGGCAATCCGCTGCGCCAGCTCCAGGCCGTAGGGACCCTTTGGCATTCCCTTGGCCCCGTCGGCGTTGGCCGGAGCCCAGGTTCCAGGCATGTCGCCGGTTCCCGTCCCGGGATTGGTGGACGGCGTCCGATAGCCGCCGAGCGGCGACCCCGTAGTGCCGACCATCGGCTGTGGCGCCGACTCCCGCTGAGCCGCGGCGGGCACGGCGGCCAACGCCATCGGGAGCGAAACGGTAATCGCAATCGTCAAGATCTTCATTCTCCACCTCCTTGTGTGAACGTTAACACACGTGCGGTTGTGGATAAACTTCTCCGCCCGCTTGGCAGTGCGCGACTCGCGGCCATATAGCCTTCAGGCAATGTCCGACCTGTTTTCGTCTCCCAGCCAGTCCCAGCCTTCCGACGCCTACGACGCCTCGTCGATCGAGGTTCTCGAAGGGCTCGAGCCCGTCCGCCGCCGCCCCGGCATGTATATCGGCGGCACCGACGCGCGCGCGCTCCACCACCTCGCGTCCGAAGTCATTGACAATTCGATGGACGAGGCGGTGGCGGGTCACGCCAGCCGGATCGAGGTGATCCTCGATCCGGGCAATCGCCTGACCGTGATCGACAACGGGCGCGGAATCCCGGTCGATCCGCACCCCAAATATCCCGGCAAGTCGGCGCTCGAAGTCATCATGACCACGCTCCACTCGGGCGGAAAGTTCGAGGGCAAGGCCTACAGCACCTCCGGCGGCCTGCACGGAGTCGGGGTCAGCGTCGTCAACGCGCTCTCCACGGAAACCACCGTCGAGGTCGCCCGCGACCGCACCCTCTACCGCCAGAGCTTCTCCAAGGGCGTCGCGACCTCAAAGCTCGAGACTGTCGGCGCCGCCCCCAACCGCCGCGGCACCAGCACCAGCTTCATCCCCGATCCGGAAATCTTCGGCGCCGACGCCACCTTCAGCCCGGAGCGGCTCTACACCCTCGCCCGCTCCAAGGCGTACCTGTTCGCCGGGGTCGAAATCCGCTGGCGCTGCGACCCGAGCCTCACCTCCGCAAGCGTCCCGGAAACCGCCGTCTTCCAGTTCCCCGGCGGCCTCGCCGACCACCTTCGCGAGCAGATCGGCGAGCGGCCGTGCGTCACCAATGAGCCGTTCACCGGCCGCCAGACCTTCCCGGACGATCAGGGCAGCGCCGAATGGGCGGTCGCCTGGCCGCTCTATTCCGACGGCTCGCAAAGCTATTACTGCAACACCATCCCGACCCCCGACGGCGGCACCCATGAGGCGGGCCTTCGCGCCGCCCTCACCAAGGGCATCCGCGCATTCGGCGAGCTGGTCGGCAACAAGAAGGCCAAGGACATCACCGCCGACGATGTCTTCAACGGCATCGAGCTGATGCTCAGCGTCTTCATCCGCAACCCGCATTTCCAGAGCCAGACCAAGGACCGGCTTACGTCCCTCGAGGCGGCCCGCTTCGTCGAGGCCGCCGTCCGCGACCATTTCGACCATTTCCTCGCCGACAATATGGACCGCGGCCGCGCGCTCCTCGGCTCGATCGTCGAGCGGATGGAGGAGCGCCTTCGCCGCCGCGCCGAGCGCGAGGTCCAGCGCAAGACCGCGACCTCCGCGCGCAAGCTCCGCCTCCCCGGCAAGCTCACCGATTGCGCCAACGACGATCCTGCCGGTACCGAGCTCTTCATCGTCGAGGGCGACAGCGCCGGCGGCTCGGCCAAACAGGCCCGCGACCGCAAGACCCAGGCGATCCTCCCAATCCGCGGCAAGATCCTGAACGTCGCATCCGCAACCGCCGACAAGATCCGCGCCAACAGCGAGATCGCCGACCTGCAGCTCGCGCTCGGCTGCGGCACCCGCGACAAATTCAACGAGGACGCGCTCCGCTACGAACGGATCATCATCATGACCGACGCCGACGTCGACGGCGCGCATATCGCCACCCTGCTGATGACCTTCTTCTTCCAGGAAATGCCCGAGCTTGTGCGCCGCGGCCATCTCTTCCTCGCCCAGCCGCCGCTCTACCGCCTCTCCGCCGGCGCCAAGACCCTCTACGCCCGCGACGACGCCCACCGGGCCAAGCTCGAAGCGACCGAGTTCAAGGGCAAGAAGGTTGAGGTCTCGCGCTTCAAGGGCCTCGGCGAAATGAACCCGTCGCAGCTCAAGGAAACGACGATGAGCCCGGCCACGCGGTCGTTGCTGAAGGTGACGCTGCCGAGCGCCTACGAGGATCGCCAGCCGGTCAAAGACCTGGTCGAGCGGCTGATGGGCAAGAACCCGGAACATCGTTTCCAGTTCATCCAGAACAGCGCCGCCGCCGTGGATGAAGACGCGATCGATGCCTAAGTTTCTCGTCATTCCGGCGCAAGCGGGAATCAAGTCCCAGCCTCGTCATTCCCGCGAAAGCGGGAACCCAGCAGATCAAAGAATCAACCAAGCGGAGTGAATCCGAAATCTTCCGCCAAATCGCGCCATTCGGGGTTGTCAGCCTCGATCAGCTTCAGCTTCCACTCACGATTCCATTTCTTGATCCGTTTCTCACGCGTGATCGCCGATTCCATCGTCCCATGCTGCTCGAACCAAACGAGCATCTTCACGCCATAATCACGGGTGAAGCCACGCACGAGACCTTCGCGATGCTGATGGATGCGACCGAGCAAGTTTGATGTCACGCCCGTATAGAGCGTCCCGTTACGCTTGGACGCCAGAATGTAGACGCACGGCAGGAAATCGGGGCGCATTTTGTTTGCTTAGCTGGGTTCCCGCTTTCGCGGGAATGACGAAATAGTTCACTCGTGCTCGTCGTCCCCGACTTGATCGCTGACCCAGCGAGACGAATCCGTCAGGATTGTGAGAGCGAACGACGTGGCGCGCGCTTCGGCGATGGAGGACGACGCAATTGACGCGTGACCGTCATTCCCGCGAAAGCGGGAACCTAGCGGAAAACCCAATCAACCGGCCGTCTCGAAATCAAAGTCGTCGGCCAAGTCCCGCCACTCCAGATTGGGAACCTCGATCGCCAAATGCAGTCCCACCGGACTAGCGGGTACCTAGGGTTGGTCGAAAGCGTTCAGATCAATGTTGTTGGGATGCACATTGCCCTGCGGAACCGGATACAGAGTGTACGTTAGTCTGCTGTAAATAACCTGAGTGCCGTCAGGCACTTCCTCGTAGCGGGTTTGAAAGGTTTCCGGCTCAGGAAATTGGTTCGCCGACGTACTGCCGTCGTTTACAAAACTATGGCAGTTTTTCTGGAGCTGGTCTCCAGTGGCGTATTGGATCGTGTACATTCCGTCGGGGATGTCTGCCAAGGAAGCTGTCTGTCCTCTTGCGACGAAGAATGATGCCAACACGCGGCCGCCGATTGCGTTTCTAATTTTCACGATTGCATCACCGGATGTGCCATTTTCAATGTCGAGCTCGTGTCCCTCCTTAGCTGCGGCACGGTGGTCAATAAGCAAATCGCCATTCAATGGAGGCGACGCGCATGTAGGCTCCCGTGGATGGGTTGTGGTTTGTGGGAGGTTTGTCGCGGCGGCTTGGCCCACTTGTGAGTGAGCTGGAGTGAATGCGCCGACCGCAGGGGTGCTCGCCGACGTACCCGTGTGCGCTCCGTCCCCGGGCAAATAAATCAGGCCGACAGCTAAAGCGGGTACGGCAAACGCCGTCGCAAGAAGGGCAGCGATACGCACGGGAGATCGCTTCCATACATCCTTCAAGGTGGTGGTGGGATCGAAGCCGCGAGCAGCGAAAAACTGAATGATCTCCGCCGCGTGCTGTGCAACTTTCGAATTATCCGATTTTCTCAGAATGTTGCTGAGCCCAATCGCGAGTGAACCATCACCGCGGGCAGAGAACGCTACAGCGTTTTGCCACATGAGCGCCTCATCGACGGCAGACTGTCGCGTGCCGCCAGTCGCATTTGTGATACCGTTAGCGACCGACCAGATTGGCCCCCACGGGATGCCCCACCATCCAAGAAGACTAGTCCAAACAGTCGACTTCCATTGTTCCTTGGACGCACATTTGTGACAGAAAATTTTTTGAACAGGCGCCTTATGTGACGCCAAGATGAGACTAGTGACACGCCAAAACGCCAGCCTACGCGGTTGAGCTGTAACGCCCCCGCATACCTCGCATTTAATGGGTTCGACCTTGGGCGGAGGTTGTGAAGGCTGACTCGCATCATTTGCTGCCGTCCCCTTGTCGTAAGCAGCTTTAAATTCTGCGTTTGACAGCGCTTCGTATGCTTCGGCGATCCGCCGAAAGCGCTGGCCCCCGTCAACACAGCTCGGTCGGTCGGGATGGCATTCCTTCGCTAGTCGCCGAAATGCTGATCGCACTGCGTCGATTGGAGCTCCAGCACCCAAGCCCAACGCAGAATAGTATCCCCTTGCGTCAGCTGACACCTACTAGTCCCCCTCACGCAACCAGCCGAGCAATGCGTTTGTAAGACCCGAAATGGCATTCCGTAAAGAATCAGCGTTTGAACCTCCCTCCCGCTACGCGCACACGCAAGGCGGCGGTAGCTGCTGATAACCTCTTTCGCGGCGCTGACTTCACGCGAACCTAGGCCGCGATGGGGACCTACAACCGCTGCAAACCGGACCTCGTCAAATCCCGCGCGGCTCTCCAACGTCGAATGCCTGCAAATCCCGCTCGGTGATCCCAAGCTCAGGCCACGCGCCGCGCCAATCTTTCATGTGTTGAGTGGCGAAGTGTCGATCCAGTGCTGCCTGGCCGGTCCATAATTCGATCACTCGAAAAAGGCCCGGCTCAAGCGCATCCTCGGCATAGGTGTAGTCGAGACAACCCTCCTCGGCGCGGCTCGCCTCGATCATCCTCGCCATGGTCGGCCTGGCCGCCGCGACATTCTCCGGCGGCAATCGGAACGTTCCCACAATCAGCAGCATGGCCGAGGTTTTAACTCGCAAGCCGATGTCCGCAATGGATGGAAGGCCGCTACCCCTTCTTCTTCGACGCCGACTCCCACGACACGACCGACCAGTGGACCCGCCACTTGCCATCGGCATCGCGCTGGAACCCGGCGACATAATCGCCCTTGTGCGTGTACGGCACGCCGTCGTGCTTGCTGTCCTCGGCATAGGTGCCGCGATAGATCGCCATATCCCCCGCCTTGGCGACGTCGACGGTCTCGTCGATCAGGCTGAGGTGCCAGTCCGGCGCATATTTGAACGCCATCGCCAACCCGTCATGATCGGCCTTGGCGCCGACCGATGGTTCCCGCCCGCTCTCGATCGAGACGAAGTCGGGCGCGTCATATTTCGTCGCTTTGTCGATGTCCTTGGTGTTGATGCCGCTGACGATCTCCGCAACGTCGGCTTTGATCCTGGAAGCGATCGCAGCGTGCGATTCCTTCGGCGCTGCGGAAGCCTGGGCAGGAAGGAGCGGCAGGCAGGCGAGAGCGATCATCGAAACGGCGTGCTTGGGCATTTGCGCAACTCCCTTTGATTGCTTTGGAGCGCTGGCAACAAGAGCCACTGGCCAGAGAGATGGTTTAGCGGAGCGAGCAGCCTGCGCAACAGAGGTCGAAGGGAAACACAACCCATTCCGCGGAATTCGCGCTTGCCAGCAATGCCCGCCGCTATATCGTTGGGCAAGCGGGAGGGCGGCAATGCATCTGATCGAGGGCTTGCTATTCTTCGCGCTCGCCATCCTTGCCATCCGCGGCGCGCGCTGGGCCTATGTCGGGCTGGTGCTGTTCATCCTGCTTCAGTTTCCCGCCAGCGTCGGGTTCCAGATGCATCCCAAGGCCTGCTATCTGGCGGTGAATCCGCAGCTCGCGCTCGCGTCGCTGAGCAACTACCCGCACATGATCCTGTTCGGCATTTTCTTCATCGTAACGGCGCTGCATTTTCACCTGACCGGCTGGCGCTGGCTCGCGCTGGCGATCGGTGTGACGGTCGCGATGGGCGCCGCGATGGAGATCGCACAAGGCCTGAGCGGCACTCACCACTGCAAGGCAATCGATCTCATCCCCGACTTCATCGGTGGATTGATCGGTTTGATACTCCTGGCTCTGGGTGGAGCAATAGCGCGCTGGCGGCTCAATCGCCTTGCTGGCTCGGCACCCCGCAAAACATAAGGACTTTCCTACAGCCCCTCTTCCATGTTCCACTATGGTTCATGGATAACACGCCACTCGAATCAACCGCCGCCCTCGCCCGCAACAATCCGGGTCCGCACCAAAGCACCACTTCGATGGGAGTTCGCCACGCTCGTCGGACAGGGGAGCGTATGGCCATCTTCCGCGGGGCGCTGGCCGAAACCGCCCGCGAGCCGCTCGCCGACACCTTCTCCGCGGAGCTCACGTGCGCGCACGCGTAAGGCCTATGAACTTTGTGAACTTTCGCGGCTCCGTGGGTCACGCCGAGGCTTGTCCATGAGCTATGCGAGCGCCTCCGAAGACGCTTCGGAATCAGCTTTCAATATGGCTTAGCGGCTGTCGAAATTGATGCCGAAGCGCCCGTCGCGAACCCAGCGAACGAACCCGTCGCTGGGCGGGCGATCCACCAAATGGAGCCGAACCCGTTCGCCGATGCAGGGAACCAGGTCGCAACCGATCATCGCACCGGAAGCCGATACGTTGAGCAGCTCCACGGCAATTCGGGTCCCGCGACATTCGAGGACGGCACGATCGGCGGTCGGCTCGATCCGCTGCTCCGACCTTTGGTCGAAAATGCGCCTCACACTGCGCGGGATCATGTCTCCGGTCAGACTCAACTTCGTTGCCACAGCAGCCCCCACCGGCTCGATGCAGCTAACTTAGGATAGCAGCTTTAATAAATGGTTGGCTTGAGCAACCGAACGAAATGTCTCCGGCTACCAGCGCCGTCGCCAGCCGCCTCCCCAGCGGCCGCCGCCGCCAAGCAGCCGGATCACCAGAAGAAGCACGATCGCGCCGAGCGCCGCGTTGACGATGGCGCTGACCACGCCGGTGCCGAGATGGAGTCCGATCTTCGGCAGCAGCCAGTTCCCGATGAACGCGCCGACGATCCCCACCAGAAGGTCGCCGATGAGGCCGAAGCCGGCGCCCCGGACAAGGCGGCCGGCCAGCCAGCCGGCGACGATGCCGACGAGGATGATGACCAGCAGGCTTTCATTCGACATGTGCATTGGTCACCTCCGCCAACGGGTTCGGCACGAACCGGTTCGATCGATACAGGACGGAAACGTTTGCGAATTGGCGGCGTTCCTCGTTCCGGAAGCGTAAGCCATTCGTCCGCTCAACCCGCCTTAACGATCGGCTGGCACAACATGGTCTTCGGAATGTCGCGGGCAAACTCCTTTTCCCAAGGTTCCATTTCCGGCTTGATTCCCAGGCTTGCCGCCTTCTGCACCGCATCCGGCCAGTTGCCGGACAGGGCGAAGCGCAAGCCGCCCGCATCATCGATCAACGCGCGCAATTGACGCCGGTCCTCCAGCGTCAGCGGCCCCGGCTCCTCAACGACGGCCATCTTCTTCCAGGTTTCGTTTTGCGCCTGTGCAATCCCCTCCGTTGCCCGGAAAAGCTCGTAAAGCTTCGCATATTGCAGCCGGACGTCGAGCGGCAGGCGGGCGAAGGCCTGCGGATCCTTGCTGTCCCAGACACTGAAGGACTGATTGGGATCGAGCGGCTGGCCGACTCCGCCTGCGAGCTTGACCGGCTGGCCGTCGCGCGATCGCTGCAGGACTTGCCAGAGCTGGTTGAGCTTTTGCTCGGCGCACTTCGCCTGCAGCTGGTCGAAGGCATAATAGCCAAGGTTGGCTGCTATTTCCCGATCCAC
>Ga0207649_10000414_pt1 | contig 31530 bp, 39 predicted proteins | sample KBSC43metaG_FD_184317 | JGI IMG/M metagenome (GOLD analysis project Ga0207649, IMG submission 184317) | Corn rhizosphere microbial communities from Kellogg Biological Station, Michigan, USA - KBS C4-3 metaG (SPAdes) (version 2) | ecosystem: Host-associated > Plants > Roots > Rhizosphere > Soil ... | reverse complement strand
CATTCTACTGACCGCGTGACAAATGGGGGCGTGAACAGGTAGGGAACGTTCGATGGACGAACCCGCCCGCCTGATCACGCCCCAGCGTCAAGCAGAGGATGTCGACGCGGCGCTGCGCCCCAAGACGCTCGACGAGTTCGTCGGGCAGAAAGCGGCGCGCGAGAATCTGCGCGTGTTCATTTCGGCGGCCAAGACGCGCGGCGATGCGCTCGACCATGTCCTGTTCTTCGGCCCGCCAGGACTCGGCAAGACCACGCTCGCGCAGATCATCGCGCGCGAAATGGGGGTCGGGTTCCGCGCGACCAGCGGGCCGGTCATCGCCAAGTCGGGCGACCTCGCCGCGTTGCTGACCAATCTCGAGGACGGCGACGTCCTGTTCATCGACGAGATCCACCGGCTCCAGCCCGCGGTCGAGGAAGTGCTCTATCCGGCGATGGAGGACCGCGCGCTGGACCTGATGATCGGTGAGGGGCCATCAGCTCGCAGCGTGCGGATCGACCTCCCCAAATTCACCCTGGTCGGGGCGACGACACGGCAAGGCTTGCTGACGACGCCGCTCCGCGACCGTTTCGGCATTCCGGTGCGGCTCAATTTCTATACGGTAGACGAGTTGGAAGCGGTGGTGACGCGGGCGGCGCGCCTGCTCGGTCTCCACGTCTCGGCGGATGGCGCGCAGGAGATCGCGCGGCGCGCCCGCGGGACGCCGCGCATTGCCGGGCGGCTGCTGCGCCGGGTGCGCGATTTCGCCAATGTCGCGGGACGCGAGACGGTCGACGCCATCGCCGCCGATGCCGCGCTCAACCGGCTGGAGGTCGACAAGTTGGGTCTCGACGCGATGGACCGCCGCTATCTGATGATGATCGCGGACATCTATCGCGGCGGTCCGGTCGGGGTCGAGACGCTCGCGGCGGGGTTGAGCGAACCTCGCGACACGATCGAGGAAGTCGTCGAGCCTTATATGATCCAGCTTGGCTTGATCGCGCGCACCGCACGCGGACGCTGTCTCAACCCGTCCGGTTGGAAGCATCTCGGCCTCAACCCACCCGCCGGCGCGCAGGATGGATTGTTCGATCAACCTGGCAAATAGACTCGAAACTACGCTTCCCCGGCGAAGGCCGGGGCCCAGCGGCGATGCGCTCACGGCGGCGGGGCGCCATCTCCACGCCGTCGGCCCTGGGCCCCGGCCTTCGCCGGGGAGGGGCATAGCGGAATGGACAATCCCAGTTTGTAGCGACCGCAGTCGGACCTGCCAAAGCAACCATCAGCCGATGAAATAGACGATCGCCGCGGCGCCGCCGCCGAAGATCGCGGCGACGATCATCCCCAGGATGCCGGCAATCGCGCTGCCACCGCGCCGCTTGGCGAACGCCGAACGTTGGCCCGGTTTGGCCAGCTTGAGTTCGATATAGCCCGCGATCGTCCCTCCGATCGCGGTGGCGATCAACGACACCAAGGCACCGAGCGGTGATCGGCCCACCGTCGCGATCGCGATCGGCAGCAAGGCGGCGATCGGTACCGCCATCAGCAAGGCGGCGGCGAGCTTCGCCTGATCGACGCGCGCCTTGTCGACCGGCGCCACCGCGATCAGCTCGGGCGCATCCTCGCCCGAGACGGCCAGCCAGGCAAAGCTACCGGTGAGCTGCGTCGCCACCAGCACGCTGGCAAAAGCGAGGCCTGGCGCGATCAGCCCGCCACCGCCGCGAAACGCTACCAGCATCAACGGCACCAGATAGACCAGACGCAGGATGATCTGGAACACCAGGCCCGGATCGCGCGCAAGCAGGCGCCATTCCTTGGCAAGCACGGGCCGGAACAGCCCGGCATGGAACAGCCGGCTGCTCGCTTTGCCCGTTGGCCGCGTGCGGCTCAGCCGCATTCCGGCATCCTGATAGCCGCTCAGGAAAAGGCGCTGCAGCACCGCGCCGGTACCGGCGAACAGCGCGACGCCGATCGCCAGCAGGATCGCGAGCGACACCGGATCGCCGAACGCGGCATGGCCGGGCACGCCGCTCCATCCTGTCTCCCCCCAACCCCAGGCCCGTAAATCTTCGAAAATCACGACAAAGGACGACTGCCGACCTCGGGCGCCATGCGACAGCTGGCTGAAGAGGAACAAGGCGCCGCCCAGCACGGCCGCGGCGACCTGACCGACCGTGCGCGCGGCGCGGGGGCCAGCGATGCTGGCGAGCGCAAGAGTGATGGCGATGCCGATCGCAGCGGCGGTCAGTGCCAACGCCACCAGCAAAGCGACGACCCCGAGCAGATGCGGATGACCCAGGATCGCGACCGGGACGACCACCGGCAGCAACAGTCCAGCATAGGTCAGCACGATCATGCCGGCGATCCCCGCCAGCTTGGCGAGCAGTACGGTCCGACCCTCGATCGGTGCGGTCAGCAGTAAATCGAGGTCGCGGCTTTCGTACAAGGTCTGCTGGCTGCCGAGGATCGCCTGCGTCGTCATGAACGACAACGCGACGACCGACGCAGCGAGGATTCCGATCCCGATCTCCGCGCGATAGTCGATCGGCACGCCCATCAAGAAATACGCGACCGTCGTGCCGGCCACGAGGTAGAGGCCGAGCAATACGAGGGCGAGCAGCTGACGCTTGCCGCCGCGTCTGCGACCGCGCCAGGCCAGCCGCAATTCGTGCCAGGCCAGCCAGGCAAAGCTTCCGGGAGCCAATCGGGTCACGCCCCGCTCGTCAACCGAATGAACGTATCCTCGAGCGTCATGCCTTCGGTCCCGGCACGGTCGCGCAATTCGTCGAGCGTGCCTTCCGCGAGCAATTTGCCGCCGCCGATAATGCCGATGCGGTCGGCCATGCGTTCGGCGACTTCGAGGATATGGGTTGTCACGATCACCGTCTTGCCGCGATCGACCTGCTCGCGCAGCGCATCCTTGACCGCGCGCGCCATCGCGGCGTCGAGCCCGGTCAGCGGTTCGTCGAGAATCAGCAGCTTGGGGTCGTGGATCAGGGCTCCGGCAAGCGCGACCTTCTGCTTCATCCCGCGCGAAAATCCCTCGCAGCGTGTGTCGCGCTGTTCCCACAGATCGAGCCAGTGGAGTAGCCGTTCGGCTTCCTCGGACGCCACCTGCGGATCCATCCGCCACAGCCCGGCGACGAAGGCGAGATATTCGAGCGGGCTCAATTTGTCGTAGAGCATCGGCTCGTCCGGCAGCCAGGCGGTGATCGCCTTGGCCCCGATCGGATTGGCCAGGGCATCCACCCCGAAAATCTCAATGCTGCCGGCATCGGGCCGGGTCAGGCCGGTGACCATCCTGAGCGTCGTCGTCTTGCCCGCGCCGTTCGGGCCGAGCAACGCATAAAGCTGGCCCGCCGCGATATCGAGGTCGAGGTCGGCAATGACGGGTTTGTCGAACGCCTTGGCAAGGCCGCGAATCCGAAGGGCTTCTGTCATCGGACCGGTGGTTTAGTCCTCCATTACGCCTCGTCCAGCGCGAACAGCGCCTCGACCGGCTTGCCGATCGCGGCGGCGAGCTTGAGCGCCAGTACGGTCGAGGGAATGAACACGCCGTTCTCGACCGTGTTGATCGTCTTGCGGCTGACCCCGACGCGCTCGGCCAGCTCGGCCTGGGTCCAGCCTAGCCGGACGCGTTCGTCGCGCAGGCTGTTGGTCAGGCGCTCAGCCATCCTTCAACGCGCGATTCTCGAGCATGCCGAAGCGCAGCAGTGCCAGCACGATCGCGATCGTGATGATGAGCCGCGTCGCATCGCGCGCCGAGATCGCGGCGGCGAAGGTGAGGGCGTACATGCCGATCGCGGCGACGATCGCGCCCCAAAACCCCAGCGCCAGCGCGCGGCGGCGATTGTCGAGCGTCGTCTCGTCGTTGAGCAGCGCGCGGATGCGGGCCCCACGGAACATGCCGAACCCGCCCAGCAGGAAGACCAGCAGCGCCACCGCCCACACGCCCCAGGCGACGAGATGGAAAATCTGCGGCCGGTTGAGCGTGGCATTGTCGGCGGGGAAGCTGCCCGCCTGGCTGACCGCGAAAACAAGCGCCATCGGAGTGGTCATGCGCGCGCGGCGCCACGCCAGCTGGTGCGCGAGCTCGGTCGTTTCGGTCGTCATCGGTCAATCCTTCCACATCGGCGGGAGAGCGTGGTTCGTTCGCGGTCATTGTCTCGCGAAACCGTCGGCTTACCTCTCAAGAAGTCACCTTAGGGTTACATAAGTAACCTATAGGTTACTCCGATGCAAGGGGCGAAATGCGGGACCAACGGGGTTTGCCTCCGCGTGCGGGTCCGGTAGAGCGTGCAATCATGACGGCAACCGGTACCGACCAGCCGGTCGAAGGACGCTTCGACGGACGCGAGCACCGATTCCCGGTGCGGGTCTATTTCGAGGATACCGATCTGTCGGGTGTGGTCTATCACGCCAATTACCTGCGCTACATGGAGCGTGCCCGGTCCGACATGCTGCGGCTGGTCGGGATCGATCAGCGCGCGGCGATGGAAGCCGGGGAAGGCGCCTATGCGGTGTCCGACATGGCGATCAAATTTCGCCGTCCCGCGAAACTCGAAGACGCGTTGGTGGTTGTTTCGCGACTGACACGGATTCGCGCCGCGGCGGTTCATATTCATCAGAGAGTCATGCGGGGACCTGAATTACTGGCAGTGGCGGACGTGACCGCAGCATTGGTCGCGCCCGACGGACGCCCGAAACGCCAGCCGGCCGATTGGGCGTCGGCCTATGCAGGGCTGATCTGGACACCCGAAGAACAAGGGGACTGAAGACGTAATGCATTGGAGTTTAGACCTTTCCCCCGGATCGACCTCACCGCTTGCGCTGTTGCTGCATGCCGACATCGTGGTCCAGATCGTCATGGCCGGGCTGCTGCTCGCCAGCATCTGGACCTGGGCGATCATCATCGGCTTCTCGACCAAGCTGGGCGGGACGCGGCGTAAGATCGACAAATTCGAAAAGGATTTCTGGAAGGCCGAGGATATCGACGCCTTCTACAAGCTGCACGGCGATGACGAATTGCCGGTGGCGCGCGTGTTCGCGGCTGGCGTGTCCGAATGGCGCCGCTCGACCGCCGGCGGCGTGGTCGATCGCGAGGGCATTCGCGAGCGCCTCGCCACCGCCATGGGATCGGCCGTGGCGGGGGAGGCGGACAAGCTTGCCGACCGGCTCAACATCCTGGCGACGGTCGGGTCGGTCGCCCCGTTCGTCGGGCTGTTCGGCACCGTCTGGGGCATCATGTCGAGCTTCACCGGCATCGCCGCGGCGCAAAATACCAGCCTGGCGGTGGTCGCCCCCGGTATCGCCGAGGCGTTGTTCGCGACCGCGATCGGCTTGTTTGCGGCGATCCCCGCGGTCATCGCCTATAACCGTTTCAGCCACGGCGTGAACCGGATCGAGGCGCGACTGATCCGCTTTGCCGATGGGTTCCATACGACCTTGAGCCGCCAGTTGGAGGCGAAGAGGTGAATAGGGCGATGTGCCTGTTCCCCTTCCGTTTACGGGAGGGGCTAGGGGAGGGCGTGTCCGTTCCCGCTATAGACACGCCCTCCCCCAACCCCTCCCGCAAGCGGGAGGGGCGATAACGTGGCCATGAATCTTCCCTCCAGCCGCGCCAAGGGACGGCGCGCGCCGATGGCGGATATCAACGTCACGCCGCTTGTCGACGTCATGCTGGTGCTGCTGATCATCTTCATGGTCACCGCGCCGCTGATGACCGCGGGGGTGCCGGTCAATCTGCCCGACAGCCGGGCCAAGGCGCTCGACCAGGACCAGAAACCGGTCGATATCGCGGTCGATCGCGACGGCACGATCCATATCGGCGACGACGCCGTGACGCTGGAGGAACTACCCGATCGCTTGTCGGTGATCGCCAGCGAGCGCCGCCAGGGCGACAAGCCGCCACAAGTCTTCCTGCGCGCGGACAAGGCGCTCGATTACGGCCGTGTGATGGAAGTGATGGGCGAGTTGAACCGCGCAGGCCTCAACCGCGTCGCGCTCGTGTCCAACGCCAAGGAGCGCCGATGAGCGGCATTGCCGTCTCTCCCATCCTGCGTCCCATTCCACGGGAGCGCGACGACCGGTTGTGGATAGCGATCGGCCTGTCGCTGCTCGCGCATATCGTGCTGTTCACGATCCTGTCGCTGCTGCCGCCATCGCCCCCGCCACCGCCCGTAGTGCCGATGGACGTGACGATCGCCGACGATGTCGGGCTGAAGGCCGGCGCGCCCAATACGACGGTCGACCCAGCCGAGAGCAAGGCGCCCGATATCGGCAATCCCGAGGATTCGGCGCCGCCCGCGCCGGCCGAAGACAAGGCAGAGCCCGCACCGCCCAAGCCGCAGCCCGAAGCCGCGCCGCCACCCAAGCCCGCGCCGGTCGCCAAGCCCGAGCCGAAGAAGCCGGCGCCGCCTGCGCCCAAACCAGCACCGAAGGCACAGCCCAAGCCGGCCGTCGCCGCGCCCGCCAAGCCCGAGGTCAAACCAGGCAAGGGCACAGGCAGCACTGCCAACGCGATCAAGCCCAAGGCGCGCGGCCTCAATTTCGGATCGGACTATTTCAAGGGCGCCTCGACCAAGCCGAGCCCTGCCACCGGCACTGCGCCAAAATCGGCGACGATGAGCCAGCAGGCGGCGATGGATATTGGTCAGAAAATCAAGCAACAGGTCCAGCCTTGCGCCAACCGCCAGGTCAATCCCGGCCCCGGCGCCGAGCGGATCCGCGTGACCATTCGGCTCAAGATCAACCGTGACGGCACGCTGGCGTCGAAACCCATGATCGTCGGGCATGACGGCGTGGATGATGACAATCGCCGTTACCAGCGCCAGGTCGATGATCGCGCAATCGCGACTTTCATGGGCTGCCAGCCGCTGCGTGGTCTGCCCCCCGAATTGTACGACGTCCCCAATGGCTGGAGCGACTTCTCGCTCCGCTACAAGCTTCCGGGTTGAGAGAGAGAAGATGACCAAAGGCCTTCCGCTGATCGCGTTGATGATGGCACTGGCGCCCGCCGCCAATGCTCAGACGTCCCCACCCGCGCCCGCGCCAACCCCGGCACCTGCCCCCGCCCCCGGCGCGACTCCCGCGCCCGGCCAGTCGGGTGGACTGGTGGTCGATGTCGAAGGCGGCATCTCCGCGCCGATGGGGATCGCAATCCCGGTCCTGCCGACTCCGGAGGCGGTGTCGACCGCCGCCGGCTCGACCGATCAGCTCGGCAAGCAATTGTCCGACGTGATTACCGCCGATCTCAAGAATTCGGGGCTGTTCAAGCCGCTCCCCGCCGGTCAGTTGATGCCGGTACCGTTCGCGCAGGCGACCGCGCCCGATTTCACCGGCTGGACGTCGCGCGGCGCGACCGCTTTGGTACAGGGCTATATCCGCGCCAACGGCAACGGCACCGTGACCGTCGGCTGCTATCTCTACGACACCGCCGCCCAGCGCGAACTCGCGCGCCAGGGCTATGTGCTGACGGTCAACGAATGGCGCCGCGCCGCGCATAAATGCGCCGATATGGTCTATACGAGGCTGACCGGCGAAGGGCCGTATTTTGACAGCCGCGTCGTCTATGTCTCGGAGACCGGGCCCAAGGGCAAGCGCATCAAGCGGCTGGCGGTGATGGATCAGGACGGCTTCAACGGCCGCTTCCTGACCAATGGCCAGACGATCGTGCTGACCCCGCAATTGTCGCCCGACCAGCGTCGCGTCGCCTATCTGTCGTATCTCGACAAGAAGCCGACCATCTATGTGCTCGACATCGCCAGCGGCAAACAGCACCGGCTGGTCGACAATGTCAGCATGGCACTGGCGCCGCGCTTCTCGCCCGATGGCCGCTGGATCCTCTATTCGATGTCTCAGGCGGGCAATACCGATCTCTACAAGATCCCCGCCGACGGCGGGGCTTCGCAGCGGCTGACCAGCGCGCCGGGCATCGACACCGGCGGCAGCTGGTCGCCCGACGGCAGCAAGATTGTGTTCGAAAGCGACCGTTCCGGCACGCAGCAACTCTATGTGATGAACGCCGACGGATCGTCGCAGCAGCGGATCAGCTTCGGCTCAGGCCGTTACGCAACGCCGGCCTGGAGCCCGCGCGGCGACCTGATCGCGTTCACCAAGATCGGCGGCGGCTTCCATGTCGGCATCATGTCGCCCTCGGGCGGCGGCGAGAAGATGCTGACCGACGGCTGGCAGGACGAGGCGCCGAGCTGGGCGCCCAATGGCCGCGTCATCATGTTCTTCCGCTCTACCGAAGGCGGAAGCGGTGTCGCGGACTTGTGGTCAGTCGATCTGACCGGCGTCAACGAGCGCCGTCTGCCTACCCCGTTCGACGGATCGGATCCGAGCTGGGGACCCATTCGCAAGGACTAACGTTTCGTATCCGGACTGAATACGCCCCCCAGGCATTTAACAGCCAAAAGTTAGGGAGAACCAACAATGGCACGCACGACGACCAAGCTGATCCTGCTCGCGACACTCGTCGCGGCCGCAGGCTGTGCCCATAAACGCCCGCCGGTCCTGCCGCCCGCCGCGGGCGACCAGCCGACGGGGTCGACCGGCAACGGCGATGCCGGATCGATCGTCCCCGGCTCGGCCGAGGATTTCAAGCGCTCGGTGATGAGCGACACGATCCACTTCGCGCTCGACCAATATGATATCGACGCGACGTCGCGCTCGATCCTCGACAGCCAGGCCGCATGGCTGATGAAATGGCCCGACCGCCGCATCACGATCGAGGGTCATGCCGACGAACGCGGCACGCGCGAATATAACCTCGCGCTCGGTGACCGCCGTGCCAACGCGGCCAAGAACTATCTTGCCGCGCGGGGCGTCAACGCGTCGCGGATCAACACGATCAGCTATGGCAAGGAACGCCCGATCGCGCTCGGCTCGGACGAGGCAAGCTGGGCCCAGAACCGCCGCGCGGTGACGATCGTTCTGCAATAAGGCGCTTAAGTCAGCCGAAACGAGGGCCGTCGGGACATCCCGGCGGCCTTTTGTTTTGCCTGACGCGCACATTGCTCCTCGTCACCTCGAACTTGTTCCGGGGTCCAACCCTCCGCAACGGAATTCAGCCGTTGTTGCACGTTGGATGCCGGGACGAGCCCGGTATGACGGTCGTAGTCCGGCCTCCAACGAATCCCCTTGCGACTCGCTCGAAACCGATATAAATATGATATCATCTTTAACGGAGGGTCCCATGGCTATTCAGGCCTCGGATGCGAATGTGAACGGTATCGGACTGACCTTGTCGCGGGAGCGTCCGGCGGCGACGTCGAGCGGCTATCTGATGCTGCTCGTGCTGCTGATAGCATTGGTCACGGCAATCTATGGCGGGACGACGGTCGACACCAACGCCTCGCTTGGTGCGCTGCTGATCGTCGGCGGGACGATCGTCTTCGCCTTCGTGCTGTGCGGCTTCTACATGCTCCAACCCAACCAGGCGGTGGCCGTCACCCTGTTCGGCAGCTATCAGGGCACCGACCGCAAGACCGGGCTGCGCTGGCTGCTGCCCTGGCTCGGCCGCAAGAAGATCTCGGTCCGCGCCAACAACATCATTTCGGACAAGATCAAGGTCAACGATCTGCGCGGCAACCCGATCGAGATCGCGGCGCAAGTGGTCTGGCGCGTGACCGATACCGCGCAGGCGTTGTTCGACGTCAACGATTACAAGGCGTTCGTGATGGTCCAGATCGAGGCCGCGGTGCGGACGATAGGATCGCGCTATCCCTATGACGATTTCGCGCACCAGGAGGTGACCTTGCGCGGCAATCACGACCAGGTGGGTGTCGAACTTCGCCAGGAATTGATCGCGCGGCTGGTCATGGCCGGGATCACGGTCGACGAATGCGGCTTCACCCACCTCGCCTATGCGCAGGAGATTGCCGGCGCGATGCTTCGCCGGCAGCAGGCCCAGGCGGTTGTGGCGGCACGCCAGACCCTGGTCGAAGGCGCGGTCGGCATGGTCGAAATGGCGCTCGACCAATTGAGCAAGAAGGGTGTGGTCGAACTCGACGACGAGCGCCGCGCGGCGATGGTGTCGAACTTGATGGTCGTCTTGTGCGGCGAGCGCGACACCCAGCCGGTCGTCAATACGGGCTCGCTCTACCAGTAAGGCGGCACGATGGGCGCTCCTCCCAAAAAGGCGTTTCCACTGCGCCTCGATCCCGCACTGTACGCGGCGATCGAGCGCGCGGCGGCAAGCGACCTCAGGAGCGTCAACGCCCAGGTCGAATGCCTGCTGCGCGAGGCGCTTGCCAGGCGCGGGGTGAAGCTGGCGGATCCGGTGCGGCCGAAGCGTGGCCGCCCGCCCAAGCAAGGAGATCAGGAATGATCGGACGGATGACGAGCCGCGAGCGGCTGCCGATCCTGTTGGCGCTGTCGGTATTGGTGCTCAGCATCGGTATCTCCATGGTGCTGGCATGAGCGAAGGAGACTGGTTCGCGCCGAAGAAGCTCGGTTACGGTTCCGGCCTGCCGATCACCTGGCAGGGATGGGCGGTGACGATCGGCTATTCGGTGTCGGTGATCGTCGCTGCGATGACCCTGGTACCGCGGCATCCGGGAATTGCGGCGGGCGTCATCGTTCCGCTGACCGCCGCGTTCATGGTCATTTGCGCCCAGCACACGCGGGGCGGCTGGAAATGGCGCTGGAAAGGAGAGGAATGATCCGCTCGATGCTGCTCGCCACCGGGTTGGTCGCGACGGAGCATATTGTTAGCCGAGTGCCTGATTGAGCAACTTGGCCAGCCGCAATCCCCCGCGCTCGACCTCGAGCCGCACCGTCGGCACCAAGGATGCGATCGTCGCGTTGTCGAGTTTGACCCGCGTCGGCGTGGGCCCGCACGGATCGCCGCCGATCGCGGTCCGATAGGTCACGTCGCGGGCGACTGCCCAGCTTTCGCGGCTCCAGTCGAGGACGGTGCCGGCGGCGATCCGTTTGCGCTGGGCGAACGGATAACGATGCACCAGGCTTGGGCCGGTCGAGATCGCGCGTTCGGCGAGATAGCCGTCCCAGATCGAATGGAGGTTGAGCCGACTAGCGGCATAGGTGCCGTACACCGCCTTCACGTCGTTACCGCCCTTGTCACCCTTTTCGCCGGCATGGAGCGGCTGGTGCAGGTCGCCGACGAAATGGATCAGGAACACGAGCGCCTCGACGCGTTGCTTGGGCGGGGTGCGGCGATTCTTGAGCAGCTTCACGTCGCGAACGATCTGCGCCGAGACGCAATCGCCGTCCTTGCATACGCCGTCCACGTCGAACGGCGAGCAGATGTTGACGTCCTGATAGTGCCAGGCGTTGGTATAGCCGAACTTCTGCTTGCCGTTCGCGTCCTTGATCCCCTTGATGCAATCGGCCCAGATCGCGGCGTCGTCGAGCGTGCCCGCTTTGCATTCGGGAGTGCCGAGCAGCTTCTGCTGGCGGAGCAGTCGCGTGATCTCGCGCCGCGCCTTGGGCGTGATGTTTGCCCAGGCGATCTCCGCGACCGTCTGATGGCCATATTCCCAATAAGCGTTCGCGGGGGAGGCAAGGACGAGCGCGGCCAGCGCGGCGGCGACGGGGAGGAGGCGCTTCATGGGCGTTGCCTTAGGCTTGCGGGCGGGTGCTTCCAACTGAAATGGAGGGGGTGGCGCGCCCTTTTCCGACCGTCAGCCCGGCCTTGTGCCGGGGCCCACTCCTCCAAAACCGAGCTGAGGCATGGTTGCGCGGTGGATGCCGGGACGAGCCCGGCATGACGACTGAATAGACCTTATCCTTCATCCTCATACAACGCCACCTTGCGCCTCCCGTTCGACGCCGCACACCCACGATACATGCTCGCCGTGGTGAAGCTCCACGCCATGGCGCCGTCGGTCGCGGTGACGATCACCCCGCCGGTGCCGCCGAGCGCCTTCACTTCGGCCATCACCGTGTCGGCCGCCTGCTGCAGCCCTTCGCCCAGGAAACGAACGCGCGCGTTGATCTGGAAAGCGACACTTTCGCGGATGAAGAACTCGCCCGCGCCGGTGCACGACACCGCGGCACCGCGATCGTCGGCATAGGTGCCGGCGCCGATCAGCGGCGAATCGCCGATTCGCCCCCAGCGCTTGCCGGTGACGCCGCCGGTCGAGGTTGCCGCGGCGATGTGCCCGGCCTGATCGACCGCCACGGCGCCGACCGTGCCATATTTCATGTCGACGTCGAATTTGCCGCCATTCGAGAGCAATTCGTCGAGCTGGCGCCGCCGTTCGGGAGTGGCGAACCAATCGGCATCCGCCTGGTCGAGACCATGCTCGCGGCTGAACGCGTCGGCGCCTTCGCGGCCGAGCAGGACGTGCGCGCTTTGCTCCATCACCGCGCGCGCCAGCGTCACAGGGTTCCGGGTCGCGGTAACGCCGGCGACCGAACCGGCGCGCAGGGTTGCGCCCTCCATGATCGCCGCGTCGAGTTCGTTCTTGCCCTCGAAGGTGAACGCCGACCCGCGCCCGGCGTTGAAATGCGGATCGTCCTCGAGCACGCGGACCGCCGCCTCGACCGCGTCGAGCGCTGCGCCTCCCGCCGCCAGGACCGCGCTGCCGGCATCGAGCGCGGCGTTGAGCGCGGCGCGAACGCTCGAATCGGTCTCAGGCCGGGTCTGGCTGCGCGTTATCGCGCCCGCGCCGCCATGGATCACTAGCGACCAGGGTATTGGGCGTGTCGTCATGGCGGGGAGCGGTAGCCCCGGCAGGGCGCCGCCGCAATCCGATCAGCGGCCGCAGCCAGTTCACTTCGCGCCCGATCAGATAAAAAGCCCAGCAGCCGGCGACCGTGGTCGGAACCAGGATCAGGAATTCGCCAAGCGCGCCGATGCCCAAGGGACGCAGCCAATATTCGACCACGACGATGATCGTCTGGTGGATCAGGTAGAAGGGGAATACCGCCTCGGTCAGCGTCGGGCGCCATGGCCCGTCGCGGTTCCAGAAACGCTCGGCAATGCCGATCAGCGCCGCGACCGCGGTCCAACATTGGAGCTGATGCGCGACCAGCATCAGGTCGCCCAGCCATTGCGGCGGGAAGAGATCGCCCGGATAGGCGATTTCGATGGCCGCGCCGAATGCGTAGCTCAGCACCGCGAGCACCATCGCCGGCTTCCACCAGCGCACGAACGACGCCAGCACGCGCGGCGATCGCGCGAGACCGAAGCCGAACAGGAAGGCCGGGAAATAACCGAGGTGCGCGACACCGTCGTTGATCAGATCCTGGCTGTCGCTCCAGCGGTGGAAGATGACGACCTGGCTCAGCACAAGATAGACGACCGGTAGTACCAGCGCGCGCCAGCCGCCGAATATTGTATCGAACCACGCCTGTAGCCGTTCGGGCCTGGGGACCAGCAGGAGCAGCGACAGCGCGGCGGTATAGGTCCACAGATAGGCCACGAACCACAAATGGTTCCAGGTCGGCAGGAACACGCCATCGATTGCGCGGAAGCGGAAATAATCCTGCGCCAGGAAATGACCGAAGCCTTGAGTATAGCCGTGCTGCGTCGTCACCTCGACCCAGCTTTGCGGCGGCACCATCACGACCATGCCGAAGATGAGCGGGATCAGCAGGCGGCTGCTCCGGCTCGACATGAATTTCGCAACGCCGCCCGACTTCCCCAGCAGCGCCCGGCTGGCATAGCCTGATACGACGAACAACAGGGTGAGCCGCCACGGATTGGTCACCAGCATCAGCACCGACAGCCACTCTACCGGCTGGGCGGTTTTCACGTGGAAGCCCCAGGGCGTGAAGACCATCGCGGTATGATAGAGGATCAGCAAGGCGAAAGCGCCGACGCGCAGCCAATCCATGCCATAGTGACGTGCCATAGGAGTCATGTAACGCTTGACGGCGCGATGACTACCCATCGCGCCGTCGCTGCGCCCCCCAATGTGGGTCAGAAAGGCCTCAAGCCACGTCGGGACGAGCGCGCACGGCATCGATCCAGTCGCTGCCCGGCTTGGCTTTGGCGACCGTTCGCCGCGCTTTGAGGCCGATCAACGGACGCAGCACGTTCACCTCGCGCCCGATCAGGTAGAAGGCCCAGCATCCCGCGATCGTCGCCGGCACCAGGATCGCGAACTCGCCGGCCGCGCCGATGCCGAGTGGCTTCACCCAGAATTCGACCAGGACGATCACGGTCTGGTGGATGATGTAGAAGGGGAAGGTCGCCTCGGCGAGCGTGCTGCGCCATACGTGATTGCGGTTGAGGAAACGCTCCGCGGCCCCAATTAACGCAGCGATCGGGATCCAGGTGTCGATCTCGCGGGCCAGCCGGAAAACCAGCGTCACGTTGTGTGTCGGGAAGCTGAAGTCGGGATAGGCAACCAGCAGTCCGGCGATGACGACATAGCAACCGATCGCGACCGCCGCCGACGCCGCCCACCAGCGCGACAGTCCATTCATCGCCGCGCGCGATCCCGCCAGGCCAAAGCCGAACAGCAAGGCAGGGAAATATTGCAGATGGGCAAGCCAGTCGCCGAACAGATCGTGCGTGTCGTCCTCGCGGTGGAACAGCCAATATTGCGTGACGAGCAGGAATACGACCGGTAGCCAGATCGCGCGCGCGCCGCCGAACACGCGGTCGAACACTGCCTGCAACTTGTTCGCTCCCGGTGCCAGCGTCATCAGCGCCAGCGCCAGCGTGTAGACCCAGAGATAGACGACGAACCAGAGATGGTTCCAGGTCGGCATGATGATCCCGTCGAGCGTGCCGAAACGATAATAATCATGCGCCAGGAACCAGAGATAGGACTGGCCATAGCCATGCTTGCCGACAAGCTCGACCCAGGTCTGCGGCGGGACGATCACCGCCATGCCGAAGACCAACGGGATCATCAGGCGGCTGGTGCGGTTCTTCAGGAATCCGCCGATGCCTGACGATTTCGACAGCAAGGCGCGGCTGGCATAGCCCGACACGACGAACAGCAAGGTTAGTCGCCAGGGATTGGTCAGGAGCATCGGGATCTCGACCCAGTCCATCGGTCGCGCAGTCTTGATGTGGAAGTCCCAAGGCACGAACACCATGCCGATATGATAGAAGATCAGGAGAGCGAACGCTCCGATCCGCAGCCAGTCCATTCCGTAATGCCGTTCCATTGCTCGCCTCCATTCCTTGCGATGCGGTGACGGCTAGTCGGCGCCGTTCGAGCCCGGTATCGGAGAGGGTCGGAAGGCGGCTTCACGGGGACGATCGAAATAGTGGCTGGGACGAGCGGCGGGTGGCGCGGGATGAACGGGACGCAGCGCAAGCTGGCGCTCGGGCTGGCTGCCGGGTTTCTGGTCATCGTCGCCGTCATCATGATCGCCAATGCGGAGTCGTCGCTGAGCGATTTGCGCGCCAACGGGCATTTTCTGCGGCCCGATCTGGTCTGGTCGTGGGAATGCACCAGCATGATCGCCTGGTTCACGATCTGGCCGATAATCTGGCTGGCAGTGAAACACATCCGCCCGCCGCGTTTCCCTTGGGCTGCGGTCGGTGCAGCGCTCGTGATCGGCAGTCTGGTTGCGTCCACCTGGCACGTGCTGCTGATGGTCGAACTCCGGCACCTCTATTATGCGGCCACGGGTGCAGGGACGTATCAATTCTTCGACGGAATCGAGAACAAGCCGCTCTACGAGTATCGCAAGGACGTCGGGTCCTATCTGCAATTCGTCGGATTGTTCGCGCTGGCGCAATGGCTGATTGCGAGGGCCGGGACGGAGTTGGCCGCCGAACCCGGCCCACCCAGGACCCTGGCCGTGGCCGACGGCGCCGTCAGCCATCACGTGCCGATCGACGAGATCGAATCGATCGCTTCGGCGGGAAATTATGTCGAGATCGCCTGGGGGCCTCGCACCTTGCTCCATCGCGCCACATTGTCGGCGGTCGAGGCCGAACTGGGCGACGCGTTCCTGCGCATCCATCGCGGTCGGTTGGTGCGGCGCGCGGCGATCCGCCGGATCGAAACCGACAAATCGGGCGACTTCACCGTCGAGTTGGCGTCGGGTGCCAGCCTACGCGGAAGCCGGCGCTACCGTCCGGCGGACTGATCTCGGGCTGAGTCCGATCAGCGGGCGCAGCCAGTCGACCTCGCGTCCGATCAGATAGAAGCTGACCGCGAATGAAAAGGTGCCGGTCAGGATCAGCGCGAACTCGACGAAGGGGTTGAGGTTGAGCGGCAAGGTGTACCAGGCGAGCAAGATGATCGCCGGATGGTGCGCTATGTAGAGCGGAAATACCGCTTCGGCCAATGTCGCGCGCCATTTGTGATCATGGTTGAGGAAGCGCGTCGCGACCTGGAACAGCACCAGCATCATGCTCCACGCCATCGTCAGGCGCGCCGCACGGTCGAGCATCATGATGGCGTGCGGCGGGACATTGTGCCCCTCATAAGCGAGCTCGATGCAGACCACGACGATCCCGGCGATCAGCGCGACCGCCGCCGCCGGCCATTGCAGCCGCGCGATCGTCGGCCACAATTTGCTCTCACCCGCCAGCGCGAAGCCGAACAGGAAGATCGGGAAATAGGCGAAATGGGCGTTCCAGTCGGTGAACAGGCCCTGCTTTTCGGGGAAGACGAACATGACCGACAGCTTGAGCAGCACCAGCAGGGCGATCGGCGCCCAGAGCAGCCGCGTGCCCGACGCCAAGCGATCGGCGGCGCGGGTCAGCCGCTCGGCATTCCAACCCGGCACGAGCAGCAGCGCCGCGAGCACCATCGTATAGGCCCAAAGATAGACGATGAACCACAGATGCTCCCAGCTCGGGAAGCCATGGCCATAGACCGGCGTGACGCTCCAATAATCGGTCAGCCAGAAATGGAGCAGGCTGCCCGGATAGCCCTGCTCACGCGCCCTGACCCACATTTCGGGCGGGATCAGCGCGACCATCGCGAATCCCCAGGGAATCAGCAGCCGGCGATTGCGCGATTCGGTGAAGGCGCGGACGTCGCCCGACTTGGCGAACAACATGCGGCTGGCATAGCCCGACACCGCGAACAACAGCGGCAGGCGCCACGGCGTCAGCAACGCCATCGGCGCGGTCAGTTCGTGATAGGTCACCGGCGATTTGATCACCCAGTCCCAGGTCGAAAAGACCATCGCGACATGGTACACGATCAGCAGGCCGAAGGCGCCGATCCTGAGCCAGTCCAGGCCATAATGTCGTCGCTGGGGATTCATTGACGCCGTTCGTGTCCGAGTTGATCCAGCTCATAACGGACCGGCCCTGACCAAAAGGTTATCGCGCGCGAAACCTCTATTGCCCAAAATGGGTGTCGCCGGCTTTTATCGCCGCGTATCACCGCGTTGCCGGGGGACGACCGATCCGGTCATGTCTGAACACCGATCCGCGCAAGGGTGCTAGGTTTCGCAGGCTCCCGCCGCTATATGGCGGGCGACCCAAGAGGATTTCGAATGTCAGTCCGTCCCTGGCGCGACATTACGCGCCGCAAGAGCCGCCAGATCATGGTCGGGAACGTCCCTGTCGGGGGCGATGCGCCCGTCACCGTCCAGACGATGACCAACACGCCGACCAGCGACCCCAAGGCGACGATCGACCAGATCCGCCGCTGCGAGGATGCTGGCGTCGACATCATCCGCGTGTCGTGCCCCGATGTCGAGTCGACCGCGGCGCTCAAGCAGATCGTCCGCGCCGCGCGCGTGCCGATCGTCGCCGACATCCATTTCCACTATAAGCGCGCGCTCGAGGCGGCCGATGCCGGCGCTGCGTGCCTGCGCATCAACCCCGGCAATATCGGATCGGCCGAGCGGGTGAACGAAGTGGTCGCCGCGGCGAAGGCCAATGGCTGCGCGATCCGCATCGGGGTCAACGCCGGCAGCCTCGAACGCGACTTGCTCGAAAAATACGGCGAGCCGTGCCCCGATGCCTTGGTCGAAAGCGCGCTCGACCATATCAAATTGCTCCAGGACCGCGACTTCCACGAATTCAAGGTGGCGGTGAAGGCAAGCGACCTGTTCCTCGCGGTTGCCGCCTATCAGCAGCTTGCCGAGGCGGTCGATTGCCCGCTCCATCTCGGCATCACCGAAGCCGGCGGGTTCGTCGGCGGCACGGTCAAGTCGGCGATCGGAATCGGCAGCCTGCTCTGGTACGGGATCGGCGACACGATCCGCGTCTCGCTCTCGGCCGAGCCCGAGGACGAAGTGCGCGTCGGGTTCGAGATCCTGAAGGCGCTGGGCATCCGCAATCGCGGCGTCCGCGTCGTGTCGTGCCCGAGCTGCGCGCGCCAGGGCTTCGACGTCATCCGCACCGTCCAGGCGCTGGAGGAGCGGCTCCAGCATATTCGCACGCCGATGTCGCTGTCGGTGCTCGGTTGCGTGGTCAACGGGCCGGGCGAAGCGCGCGAGACCGATATCGGCATTACCGGCGGCGGCAACGGCAAGCACATGGTCTATCTGTCGGGCGTGACCGACCATCATGTCCAGGACGCTGACATGATCGAGCATATCGTCAAATTGGTCGAAGCCAAGGCGGCCGAGATCGACGCCGCCGACGAGGCGAAAGCGGCGGCATGAAGATCGCGCTCGGGCTCGCCGCGGCGGCTATCGCGCTCGTCGTGCAGCCCGGAGCAGCGGACACCGCGGCACCGACCACAGCGCCTGCCCACCCCGAAGCCCGGCCGTTCGGCGATCCCGATCGTGCCGGCCGCGACGTTGCCGATGCGATGGAGCGCGCCAAGGCCAACGGTCATCGCGTGATCCTCGTGTTCGGGGCGAACTGGTGCCACGACAGCCGCGCGCTGGCCGGCTGGTTCGCCAGCCCGCGCTTCGCCGCGATGCTCAGCCCCCGCTACGAAATCGTCTGGATCGATGTCGGGCAAAAGGACCGCAATCTCGACCTCGCGCGCCGGTTCGGGCTCGACGGGATCAAGGGAACGCCGACCGTGCTGATGCTCGATTCCGCCGGGAAGCCGCTCAATCTCAAGGACGCGCCGCGCTGGCACGACGCCTCGACGCGGAGCGAGGACAAGATCTATCGCTATTTCGACCGCTAGCGGCGCTGGGAGGGGAGAGAGGTCATGGCCGACGGACGCTTTCGCTTCGCGCAATTGCTGGTCGGTCTGGTGGCTATCTTCGCAATTGGGTTCGGCGCGTACATGCTTGCCCAGCCTTTGCTCTGGTATCGCGCACTGCCGACGCTGGCGTTCACTGGCCCGTTCAACCAGCATTTCGTCCGCGACATCGGCGCGGCCTATCTGACATGCGGGCTGCTGCTCGGTTGGGCGGTGCTTGACCTGCGCGTGCGGCGACTTGGGGCGCTGGCCGGGGCATTGTGGCTGAGCCTGCACGCGCTGGTCCATTTGTACGAAGTGATCACCGGCATTTGCGGCGTCGCGATCTTCTGGCGTGATTTTCCCGGCGTATTCGGGCCGCCGGCCCTGGCGCTGCTCGGCTGGTGGCTGGCGCGGCGGTAAGCTCTTCTTAGCCATCACCATTAGCCAAGCCGCAATCGCCATGCGGTAGAAGAATGGCCATGAAATTTGCGCTGCTTGTGGTGACCGTGATCGGGATAGTGATCGGCCTCGCCCTGCCGGGGGCGAAGCGCGCGCCGATCGCCGCAGCTCCGCGGGCCGCTGCAGTGCCCGCCGACCAGCCGCAGCCGACCGTGCTCGACCGCGCCGATAACGGCCATTTCTTCACCGTCGCCGACGTCAATGGCGAGCCGATCAAGTTCGTCGTCGATACCGGCGCGACCGAAGTCGCACTGACTCAGGACGATGCGCGGCGGGCCGGGGTAAAGTTCGATCCTGGCCAGTTCGATGTGGTCGGCACCGGCGCGTCGGGCGATATCAGGGGACAGGAAGTCCAGCTCGAGGACGTCGTGCTCGACGGTAAGCGCGTCAGCGGCATCCATGCCGTGGTGCTCGACGGACTGACCATCTCGCTGCTCGGGCAGAACTATCTGCGTCGGCTCGACAGCGTCTCGATCAGCGGCGACCAGATGACGTTGAAGTAAGGGTCATTATTCCCCTCCCATTTATGGGAGGGGCTAGGGGAGGGCATGTCGAGACAGTCGATGCTGCGGTAAACGGACACGCCCTCCCCCAGCCCCTCCAGCGAGCGGGAGGGGAGGCTTTTCCACAAGCCCACCTTCTCAACTCATGAGGGAAGCGGCTGATGACGTAACGATCGCGTCCGGCTATCGCCTGAAACATGCCGCGCAGCCCCGCCTTCGTGTTTTCCGTCGCGGTGCTGGGGATCGCCGTCTTCTCGTCGATGGACGCGGTGATGAAGGTACTGGTTCGGGAGATCGGCACCTACGACACTTTGCTATGGCGGACCCTGGCCGGCGCGATCCTGACCGGGTTGATCTACCTGCCGCAGCGGCGTGGCTGGCCGTCGCGGGCGACGATCCGAGTCCATTTGATTCGCGGAACGGTGTCGGCGGTGATGGCCGTCACGTTCTTTTGGGGCCTCGCCCGCGTGCCGATGGCACAGGCGATCGCGCTCACCTTCATCGCTCCGTTGCTGGCACTGTTCGGCGCGGCGTTCCTGCTCAAGGAGCATATCTCGCGCCGGGCCATCGTCGCCTCGCTGGTCGCCTTTGCCGGTGTCGGGGTGATCATGCTTGGCCAGGCGGCCTCGGCGCCGTCGCCCGACCGATTCCGGGGCACGATCGCCGTGCTGCTCTCGGCGGTCTGTTATGCCTACAACATCGTACTGATGCGCCAGCAGGCCCTGGTCGCGGGGCCCAAGGAAGTCGCTTTCTTCCAGAGCGTGATCGTCCTGGTGATCCTGGCCGCCGCGGCGCCGTTCATGGCGCACGTGCCCGATCTCCGCCATGCGCCCGCGATCGTCGGGGCGGCGGTGCTGGCGACGGTATCGTTGCTGCTGCTCGCCTGGGCCTATGCGCGCGGCGAGGCCAACTACCTGGCGCCGACCGAATATACCGCCTTCATCTGGGCGTCGTTATGGGGCTGGGTCGTGTTCAGCGAGCGAATAGCGCTCTATACGCTCGCCGGCGCCGCGCTGATCATCGCCGGTTGCCTGATCGCCGCGCGGCGGCGGTCGATCGAGACTGTGGAGGCTGCATTTTGACCCTTACCATCCGTCCCGCCACGCCACAGGACGTCGCGCTGATCTTGCGCTTCGTCCGCGAACTCGCCGAGTTCGAGCGTGAGCCCGACGCAGTGAAGGCCACCGAAGAGAGCCTGAACCACGCCTTGTTCGGCGAGCGATCGGCCGAAGCAGTGATCGCCGAGCAGGATGGCGAGCCGATGGGCTTCGCCCTGTTCTTTCACAATTTCTCGACCTGGACGGGCCTCAAAGGCCTGTATCTCGAAGACCTCTACGTGACGCCCGAGGCGCGTGGATCGGGCGTCGGAACGGCCTTGCTACGACATTTGGCAGGCATCGCGCTCGATCGCGATTGCGGACGCTTCGAATGGGCGGTGCTCGACTGGAACACGCCGGCGATCGATTTCTATACCGCGATGGGCGCCGAAAGCCTGGACGAATGGCGGATCCGGCGCGTCACCGGCGACGCGCTGGTCAAGCTCGCCGGCCGCGGCTGATGGCCTGGGCTTGGTTGATCCTGGGCGGCTTGTTCGAGGTCGGCTTCACCACTTGTCTCCGCCACGTCGACGGTTTCCGCAATATTCCCTGGACGCTCGGCTTCCTCGGCTCGGTCGCGCTGTCGATGGGGTTGCTCGAATATGCGTCGCGTTCGATCCCGATGGGCACGGCCTATGCGGTATGGGGTGGGATCGGCGCGTTGGGCACGGTCATCGTCGGCATTGCATGGTATCAGGAACCAGCGAGCCTGCCGCGACTCCTGCTGATCCTCGGCGTCGTTGCGTGTATCGCCGGACTGAAGATCACGGGAGCACGCTGATGGCGGCGGACGAAGGGCTGATCGACTGGGTGACCGAGGCGATGGAGCCGGTCGGCCGCATCACCAAGCGCGCGATGATGGGCGGCGCCACGCTCTATTGCGACGGCACCATCTTCGCGATCGTCGCCAGTGGCGGCGGACTGTGGCTCAAGGCCGATGCCGAAAGCGACGCGGTGTGGGACGAAGCGGGGTGCGAGCGCTTCACCTATGAGATGAACGGCAAGACCGGCAGCATGAACTACCGCCGCGCGCCCGACGACGTCTATGACGACGCCGACGAACTCCGGCGCTGGGCTATGCTGGCATTGGAGGCGGGACGGCGCGCGCCGAAAAAGGCGCCGCCGCGACGAACGGCGAGAGCGGCGACGCGGGGTCCGCGTCCCTCGCGCAATTGAGCTAATATTCTCCCTCGCACGATGGGTGGAAATCGAACGGGGTGGGCGGCAGTCTCGGCGGTCGGCAACGCGTTAGCGGACGTTGGAACAAGGTGACCGCGCGCTTTTTCATCGCTTCGACCCCCGCGATATAATCATCCTGCGCCGCTTCTAGTCCCTGCGAGTAGGACGCGGCTTGTGCACGCGTCGCGCGCGGACATAGCCGTGTCAGCTCACGGAGCAGTTGGCCCATGCGTCGCCACAACGCGACCTCACCGAGGCGACGCTCATACCGTAAATAGGTCTGCGCGCTTGAACAATCGTGGCCCGATATCTGGATCCCGAGGGTCGAGCCATTATCGACCAGCTCCGCTTTGAAGTCGCCAGTTGGTGCTCGCCAGCGCAGGTGGAGACTGCTCCCTTCTGCCGGAATGTCGAGTATCGGCGGCGTTTGGGGATCAGGCGTGTTTTCGACGAGCGAGATCGACCCGAACGAGATGCTGCGCTCGGTCGCCATCGCAGGCGCAGCGGCACCAAGGAGTAGTATGATCGTGATGATATGATGCAACATTACATAACTATGTAAAACATTGCGGCAGTTGACAACGTAAAGTTAGACTCGGCGCGGTGCGAAAACCCCCGCCGCGAACGACGCCACAATCGCCGTCACCAGGATCGCGAACCACGCGTAGGTAAATCCCGCCATCATCATCGTGTTGGGTAGTAGCCAGAACCCATAGACCGCCGCCGCTCCTCCGACCGCGATGACCAGCCCGAACAACATTGGCCACTGCTTGAGCGCGCGGATTAATTCCAGCCCGATCAGCGTCGTGCCGATCGCAAGCAGGCCGAACTTGACGTGGACGGCCCACCACAGGCCGTGAAGCTGTGCGGGTGTGCCCGGCAGGTCGCTCATGATCCGCCACATGAACAAACCCTCGATCTCGTCGCTGAGCCCAGCGATCAGTAGCATCGCGACGATCGCGCGCTGAGCCCAGCCGCGACTGGCGGCAATCGCCGCCAGCACCAGGAACGCAGTGTAGGACGGGATGAACCCGAGCGCGTCGAGCCACAGTCCCGTATTCTGTGCGCTAACGAAGGTGGAGCGGCACGCGCCGCCGCCGAACAGCGCGGCGACGTCGCCCGGCGTCCGGGCCAGCTCGAAGGCCAAAATCGGTCCGAGCTGCCCGGACCCGGCGAACGTCCCGCAGGCGATCAGCCCGGGGATTTTGCCGAACGCAAAGGAGCAGGCAAACGCGATCAGTCCCGCCAGCACGCTCAGGCGCCAGGCGGTGCGTGGCCTCACGCTTCCTCGGTTGCCTTGGCGCGTTCGATCGCCTCAATCACGATTTGCCGGGCTTCGGCCGCGTCGCCCCATTTGCCAACGCGCACCCACTTCTCGGCCTCGAGGTCCTTATAGTGGGTGAAGAAATGCTCGATCTGGGCGAGCACGATCGAGGGCAGATCCCCCCGCTCGCCGACGTCCGAATAATAGGGAAAGGTCGAGTCGACCGGCACACAGATCAGTTTCTCGTCGCCGCCATGCTCGTCCTCGAGATTGAGCACGCCGATCGGCCGCGCCCGCACGACGCAGCCGGGGACGAACGGCGAGCGCGCGATGACCAGCGCGTCGAGCGGATCGCCGTCGGGCGACAGGGTATGTGGAACGAAGCCGTAATTGGCCGGATAGCGCATCGGCGTGTGGAGAATACGGTCGACGAAGAGCGCGCCCGACTTTTTGTCGAACTCGTACTTCACCGGCTCGCCGCCGACCGGCACTTCGATGATCACGTTCAGGCTTTCCGGCGGGTTGTCCCCGACCGGTATCAAATCGATCCGCATGTCATTCCTTTATGGCGTGGCGCGCCGCCCCGTCTCAGCGGGGCTGGAGCAGCAGGTCGAGACCGCTCTCCCCGGTCCCGGTTTTCACGAGGTGCGGATAGCGCAGGCCGTCGTGATAGTCGATGCTCACGCTGCGGACTTCTTCGCCCGCCTTGACCAAAAGGACGATAGGCGCCTTACCGCCCTTGGCCTCGGTCACCGCCGCCTTCAGCCGCTCGTCCGAATAAGCAACGCCATTCACCGCGACGATCGTGTCGCCGATGGTCAGGCCCGAATCGAAGGCGGGGCTCTGCCAACGCACCGCGCTCAGGCCGCCATCGGCGGCGACGTTGAGGCCGAGCGAATAATAGAAGTCGCTGAACTTGCGCGCGCGTTCGGCCTGCTTGCCGATCGCCGGCTGCACGTCGGTATAGACGAGCTTGTAGCCGTTGCGGTCGAACCCGCCGAGCGGTGCCGGCTCGCCGACGGCATAGAGTCGCCTGGTCAGCAGGCCGCGCCAGTCATAGGGCTGGATCTTGTCGAGCGTCGCGACGACATCGTCGAACGTATAGGTAACCTCACCCCAATCGCCGTCGTTGATGCCGAAGAAAGCGCGGGCGAAATCGTCGATCGACTTGCTGCCCTTCGACTGCTGGCGAAGGATCGAATCGACCTCCATCCACACCAGCAGGCCTTCGTTGTAATAATCCTCCGAGCGCTGGTCGCTGGTCCAGCCCTTGGGCCGGCGGTTGGAAATGATCGGGTCGTTGGTCGTGTCGATCAGCGGACGCCAGTTGCGGCCCGGCGTATTGTCGAGATTGGCCATGATCGCGGCATAGCCGTCGAGCGTATCCTGTTTCGACACCAGCCCCGACCGTGCCTGGAGCACATAGCCCCAGAATTGCGTCTGGCCCTCATAGACCCAGAGCAGGCTGTCGCGCATCGGATAGAGGTAATCGGGCGTCCACAGATCGGCGCCGCGGCGGAACTTGCCGTCCCAGCTATGGGTATATTCGTGCGGCAGCAGGTTGCGCGCGCCGGCATTGGCCTCCCACTCGCTGAAATAGCCCATCCGCGTGCCGTCCTCGGAACTGCGGTGATGCTCCAGGCCGATCCCGCCGAGCTCGTTCGAGATCGACAGCAGGAATTCGTAATGGTCGTAATGCTGCGCGCCGAAGGTCTTCACCGCCTGTTCGACCAGGCGCTTGTGCGCGTCGATCATCGCCGGGGTGGCGGAATCGAGTTCCTTCTGGGTGTCGGCATAGACGTTGAGATTGACGCGTTCGCTGAGCGGCCACTTCCTGTAATAGCGCCCGGCCAGGATCGGGCTGTCGAGCAGGATCTCGTAATTGGTCGGCTCGTACGTATAAGTCGACCCCGTCACCTTGGCGTTGAGCGCCGACGACGCGGTCCAGCCTTCCGGATATTTGACCGTCATGCGGATCGGGATCTGCCGCACGAAATAGCCGGCGGGGTAGAAGCTTGTGCCGATCGGCTCGAGGCTGAGCAGGTTGCGCGTGACCATCATCCGGCCCTGATCGCTTTTGGTCGAGGTGACGTATTTGAATGTGACCTCGATCGACTTGGCGCCCTTGGGCACGTCGAGATGGAACGCATAGACCTCGACCGGGTCGCGCTTCCACGCCACCGACTTGCCGGCGGCAGTGATATGCAGGTCGACGACCTTGTCGATCTCGTTGCGCGGCGAGTGCCCGCCCGGCACCCATTTGGGATAGAGCAGCACCATCTCGCCGCTGCCCGAGACCGGGATAGTCTCCTTGATGACGTAGATGCCGCGCGCCGTATCGGTCGCGTCCACGTCGAGCGTCAGCGTGCCGGGATAGGGCTTGTCGACCGCGACGGGGATCGTGTTCTCGACCGGCGTCGGCTGCGGCTTCGAATTCTCGGCGAGGGCGACGGTGGCGACGGTGGAGGCGAGCAGGACGGCAAGAGCGGCGCGGCGCAGCATGGAGGAGGACCCCTTTTATTGTGCTGGCGTGACCTAGGACAGCCATACACTCGACGTCCAGTGCCTAACGTCACGGAATGGTGGAATTAAGAGCCGCCGATCGAATTGATCGTAAAGGCCAGCACGCCAAGGTTGAAGACGAAGGCGGCCAGGCAATGGCCAGTGACGACGCGGCGGACGCGGCGGCTCTTGATGTCGACATCGCTGGTCTGGAACGTCATCCCCAGGGTGAAGCTGAAATAGACGAAATCCCAATAATCCGGGTCGTCGCAATTGGGGAAATCGATCCCGCCGCTATCCTCGTTATCGTCGGCCGGCAAATAATAGAGATGCGCATAATGAAGCGCATAGATCATGTTCGAAAAGGTCCAGGCGAGCACCAGCGACGCCAGGACCAGCACGATCGTGAAGGGCGTCGCCTTCGCGAGCTTTTCGGTGACCACCGAAACCATGATGATGATCGACGTCACGACGGTGAGCAGCAACAGGAAGGCGCGATTGGCGTCATTGCGTTGCGCGGCGGCGCGCATCTGCTCGGCCGTACCGCGCGCGAACAAGGGCATGATCGAGACGAGGAAGATGGTAGCGGCGATATCGAATGCGATCATCGCGCCCCGTCCGTAACCCTGGGCCGGGATCGTGAAGAACAACCCCGCCACGAAGATCGCGACGAACGCGATGAAGCGCGGAGGCGCAAGCCGGTGACCGAGATGCATGTTCGCCATGACGAAACGCTAGCGTAGGCCGCTCGCCTCTACTAGATACCCGCCCCCAATGGCACGTATCGAGACTCCCCGGCCCGTCAGGGGCACCCAGGACATCTTTGGCGACGAACAGCGGCGCTTCGCCCGCGTGCTCGAGGCGTTCGATCATGTCCGCAAATTGTACGCGTTCCAGCGCGTCGACTTGCCAGTGTTCGAGGATACTCAGGTGTTCGCGCGCTCGATCGGCGAGACTACCGACGTCGTTTCCAAGGAAATGTACACGTTCGAGGATCGCGGCGGGGATTCGCTGACCTTGCGGCCGGAATTCACCGCGGGGGTGTGCCGCGCCTATCTGACCCAGGGCTGGCAGCAATATGCGCCGCTCAAGCTGGTCACCTCGGGACCGCTATTCCGCTACGAACGCCCGCAAAAAGGCCGCTATCGCCAGTTTCACCAGATCGACACCGAAGTGATCGGCGCGGCCGAGCCGGCGGCGGACGTCGAACTGCTCGCCTTTGCCGACCAGTTGCTCCACGAACTCGGTATCGCCGATGGCGTGACGTTGCAGCTCAACACCTTGGGCGATGCCGAGACGCGCGACGCCTGGCGTGGGGCATTGGTCGCGCATTTCGAGAAGCATCGCGGCGAACTGTCCGAAGACAGCCTCGTCCGGCTCGACAAGAATCCGATGCGCATCCTCGACAGCAAGGATCCGCGCGACCGCCCGATCGCCGATGCGGCGCCGGACATCGACGCGCATCTGACGAATGAGGCGGGAGCTTTCTTCGAGAAGGTGACCAAGGGGCTCGACGCGGCGGGCGTGAAGTGGACGCGCAACAGTCGACTGGTGCGTGGGCTCGATTACTACCGCCATACCGCGTTCGAATTCGTCACCGATCGGCTGGGCGCGCAGGGCACCGTGCTTGCGGGCGGCCGCTATGATGGCTTGATCGAATCGCTGGGTGGACCGGCGACTCCCGGCGTGGGCTGGGCGGCGGGTGTCGAGCGGCTAGCAATGCTGCTGGAGGAAGCCCAAAAACCCAACGTTGACGTTGTTGTCGTGCCTGCCGATGCTTCGGCTGAAGCAGTCTGTGTTGAGCTAATGACGAAACTTCGTCGGGCCGGGGTCGCGGTCGATATGGCCTATCGTGGCAACCTGAAGCGGCGACTCTCGAAAGCAGACGCTCAGAACGCATACATGGCAATAATCGTCGGCGAGAACGAGATCGCGAAGCAGGAATATACCGTCAAACTTTTGCGGTCCGGTGGACAACTCACTGTTCCCGAAGGTCGATTTGCTCTCGTGCAGAATATGGTTCGAGAAGCGGCTTGGAGGCGGGACAAGGATGCATCAATCGAGACGATCCTGATCGATGTGTTGAAAATCGGCGAGGCCGAATGACCTCCATCTCCCCCGAACGGATCGCGCAGATCGAGGCGCGGCGTGACGAATTGTCGGCGTTGATGTCGACCGGCGATCTGTCGGGCGAGCGCTTCGTCCAGGTGTCGAAGGAATATGCCGAGATCGAGCCGGTGGCCAAGGCCGCGGGCGAGGTGCGGCGGCTGCGCGCCGAGCTCGCGACGCTTAGCCATATGGCCGAGGACGACGGCGCTGACGGCGAATTGAAGGCGATGGCGCGCGAGGAGATCGAGGAGATCCGCGCGACCTTGCCGCAGGCCGAACGCGCGTTGGCGCTGGCATTGTTGCCGCGCGACGCCGCCGACGAACGTGCGGCGATGCTCGAAATCCGCGCCGGCACCGGCGGGGACGAGGCGTCTTTGTTCGCGGGGGACTTGTTCCGCATGTACCAGCGCTATGCCGAAGGGCAGGGCTGGCGAGTCGAGCTGATCTCCGCCTCGACCTCGGAAGCGGGCGGGTTCAAGGAAGTCGTCGCCTCGGTCGAGGGCAAGGGCGTGTTCGCCAAGCTGAAGTTCGAAAGCGGCGTGCACCGCGTCCAGCGCGTACCGGTGACCGAAAGCGGCGGGCGCATCCACACCTCTGCAGCGACCGTCGCGGTGCTGCCGGAAGCCGAGGATGTCGACGTCCAGATTGACGAAGCGCGCGACTTGCGGATCGACGTCTATCGCTCGTCGGGGCCGGGCGGACAGTCGGTCAACACCACCGACAGCGCGGTCCGCATCACGCACTTGCCGACCGGCCTGGTGGTGATCCAGCAGGACGAGAAATCGCAGCACAAGAACAAGGCCAAGGCGCTCAAGGTGCTGCGGACGCGCTTGTACGAAGCAGAGCGCGAGCGGCTTGCTGCCGAGCGGTCGGGGACGCGCAAGGCGATGGTGGGCTCGGGCGATCGTTCGGAGCGCATCCGCACCTATAATTTCCCGCAGGGCCGCGTGACCGACCACCGCATCAACCTGACCCTGCATCGCCTGCCCGAGATACTCGAAGGCGATATGGAGGAGTTGATCGGTGCGCTGATCGCCGAGGACGAGGCCGAGCGGCTGGCGAGCCTCGATGCATAGATTCCCCTCCCGTTTACGGGAGGGGCTAGGGGAGGGCATGTTTCCTCCCCGCATGTTGTGACAAGCCCTCCCCCGGCCCCTCCCGCAAGCGGGAGAGGAGTTAGGACAGCCCTCGCGGATGCCGCGCGGCGCCTGACCGCCATCTCCGACACCCCCCGCCTCGATGCCGAACTGCTGATGGCCCACGCACTCGGCACGACACGCGAGCAATTGCTGTTGCGGCACCTGGATGACCCCACGCCCGCCACCTTCGCCGCATTGATCGACCGGCGCCTCACCCACGAGCCAATCGCCTATATCACCGGCACGCGCGATTTCTGGACGATCAGCCTGACGGTCGGTCCCGGCGTCCTGATCCCGCGCCCCGACAGCGAGACGCTGATCGAAGCGGCGATCGAACACCTGCCGGATAGCGAGGCGCCGCTGAGGATATTGGACCTGGGAACAGGGCCGGGGACCTTGCTGCTCGCCGCGCTTGCGCACTGGTCCGAAGCACGTGGTTTGGGGATCGATGCCTCGCCCGAGGCACTCGATTATGCCCGGCGCAATGCCGAGTTACTCAATCTGGCCGATCGCGCCACGTTTCGCCTCGGCAACTGGGCCGACGGCGTCGCGGGGCAATTCGACCTGGTTCTCTGCAACCCGCCTTATATCGCCGCCGACGAATCGCTTCCGGCCGAGGTACGCGAGCACGAGCCCGGCGCGGCATTGTTCGCCGGCCCCGATGGCCTGGACGATTATCGCATCATCGCCACCCAGCTTCCGCGCCTGATCGCGCCCGGTGGTATGGCGGCGATCGAGATCGGCGCGACCCAGGCCGAAGTGGTTTCCGCCTTGCTGATCGCGCAGGGCCTGAAGGTCGCGGTTCGCCGCGATCTGGCCGGGCGTGACCGATGCGTCATCGCCACACCTTGAAAATGACATAGTCCGGTTACATATTTCTTCTTGGACAAACGCCTCGCAGCCGCTATTGAGCGCGAAGGGGCAGACGATCTCAATCGACAAGTCGTTGAAATCGCGGGCCTGCCCAATCCATCGTCATTAGGCCGCTCGTCCGGCGGCCATGACAGGCCTTTCGCGCCTCCACCCAAGTTCGGGTTCAGCGCGGATGGCGCGTGGGATTTGCATCCTCTTGGAGCAAGGCCGGGTTTGTTTTGAACACAAGGACCACAGGACTTTGAACATAAATCGTCAGGCCGGCCGCCGTCGCGGCCGTGGTGGCCAGCGCCAGGGTGGCGGCGGTAATCCCAACGGCAACAACGGGAACCGCATCGACAACCGCGCGCGGGGCAATGCGAACCAGCTCTTCGAGAAGTACAAGACGCTCGCCGCCGAGGCGCAGCGTCAGGGCGACCGCGTCAACACCGAATATTATCTGCAGTTCGCGGATCACTATTTCCGCGTGCTCGCAGAGAATCGCAACCGGTTCGAGGAGCAGAACCCGAATCAGGCTCAACAGCGCCGCGGCCGAGAGGACGCGTTCGATGATGAGGATGAGGGTTACGAGGACGAAGGCGCCGAGGGCGAGACCCAGGAGCCACGCCGCGAAATCCACGCCGAACCGCGCCGGGAAAGCCGCAACCAGGATCGCGACGATCGTGGCAATCGCGACGACCGCGGCAACCGTCAGGATCGCGGCAATCGCGAACCGCGCGAGGATCGTGGCAATCGCTATAACGGCAATGCCAACGTCAATGCTGGCGCCAACGGCAACGTGAACGGCTATGCCGGGAACGACACCGATGAGGTGAACAGCGTCGAGGTGGCTGAGGTCACCGCGCCGGTCGAGGAACGCGCCGAGCGTCCGTCGCGCCGTGGCCTGCGCCCGCGCCGCGAGCCGCGCGCGGTCGAGGCGACCGAAGGCGAGACCTTCGATGCGTCGCTGCTGCCGCCGTCGGTCGGCATTTCGGCCGGCACGGAAGGCGAGGAAGAACCCGCCCCCAAGCCCCGCCGCCGCCGCACGCCACGCGCCGCCGCTGCGGAACCGGCTGCCGACGCCGCCGAATGAAGCCGTCACCCCAGCGAAAGAGCATCGGGTTGAGCATGCCCCGCATGCTCAAGGATCGTCCGGGGGACGACCCGACCCGATGCTGGTCTCGTGCAGCATCATAATTGCCTGAGATCCCAGCTTCCGCTGGGATGACGGAATGAAACGCCCGGCCGGACCCGCTCCGCTGGGCATTTTGTTTTTTTGAGACATGCCCATTGGGGATCACGCCCACCATTGCAGTCATTTCGGTGGCGCTGCCACCATCTTTCTGCTTCCGTTCACCCGCCAACACGCTAGCCTTGTCGCAAACAAGACAAGGGGATGAAGATGCGCGGATTGGCGGTTTCGGTCTTGTTGCTGGTACCGGGCGCCGCGTTGGC
>Ga0207649_10000413_pt1 | contig 31570 bp, 39 predicted proteins | sample KBSC43metaG_FD_184317 | JGI IMG/M metagenome (GOLD analysis project Ga0207649, IMG submission 184317) | Corn rhizosphere microbial communities from Kellogg Biological Station, Michigan, USA - KBS C4-3 metaG (SPAdes) (version 2) | ecosystem: Host-associated > Plants > Roots > Rhizosphere > Soil ... | reverse complement strand
CTATATTCCGGAGACTGCTTCAGCAGCTGCACGTCGTAGTCTTCTGCCGTGATGTCCCCTTGCAGCAAGACGTGTGTATGCGTATCGATCAACCCGGGCAAACAAGTTCGCGAAGACAAATCGATTACGTCTGCGCCCGCAGCCGCTGTTCCAACTTCTTTAATGGTCTCGCCTTCGACGAGCAACGTCACATTCTTCCGCACTGAGTCCGACTTTCCGTCGAACAGCGACCCGCATTTCAAGAGAACTCGCTTGGGCTGCACCTGTGCGTACAGGTTTCCAACAAACAAATGCAACGCCAGCACGAACAAAGAAACAACAAAAGCAACAACGACTGACTTGCGAATCACTCCGCGCATCCCATCCTCCAGATCAACCTCTTGAAAAATCCTCACTCCCCCGCTCAAGCACGCCTGTCCCGTGAACCCCGTGCCCTCCGTGGTTAAGGCTTTTCGTAGACGACTGTTCTTTTCCTGTGCACGTTCTGTGCAAATTCCGGCGGGCGAGTCTACCAGATTTTTCGTTACGCATTCTGCCGTCCCACAAAACCGAATAGTCACGCGCCTTACACGCATTCAATGATCCTGCGCTTCATGCGAAAAAAACCGCGCGAATCCGTGCCCGCTTTTTCCGCCACTGCACCATTCTTGTGGAATTGACCATCGCACTCTCCCCGCGTACATTCGCCAAACCCTCAAACAAGAAATCGTGCTCGGATATTTCGTTCGCTGTCAGCCACGGACCGACAATCGAAAACAAAAAGGAATCAAGGCCCTCCCCCCAAGGTGACGCACGTATGAGAACGGAGTGGAACACGTATCACACGCGCTTTCTGGTTCGAGCCAGACAACTCACGGAACCGGTCTACTTTCTCGATGCGCTGGGCAGGGAACACTACGGGCAAGCAGGTGATTATCTGGTCGAGGCGTCGCATGGTCTTCGCAGCACGATTCCGCGGCAGCTCTTTGAAGATATTTACGTGCCCATGGCTCCCGCGGTAACGGGGGAGCCGATGCACTCAGACACAACTCGCCACTCGTCACCAAAAGTCCAGTTCGACGACCACCGTAACGCACGGCCCATAACCGTCTAACGAACCGCAAGTTTGGAGTAAGAAGGCCAGCGGGGAGAAAACGTAACGCATCAGCCGCGGCGAAGAGACCTCGATCGATGAGCTTCAAGCCGCTGAGGGTAAGGACGTTGTGGAAAACATTCCCTTAACCCCGAATCTGTCCCGTTAATCGCTTTAAATACAATATGTAGGGCTACCCTCTTGACAGGCCCAACATACGGGAGTACTTTTCACTTCCCAGAGATGAAAATTCGACCCCCGAAACCGGGTCGATGTCAGGGAAAAACCGAAGCCGCCCTACGAATCGAGGTGATTCCGGGTTGCTTCTTACTTGGGCCCTTCATGCGCTCCGTCAGCATGATCGGTTCCGAACCAGACGGAACGCGGTGACGACACGTCCCCCGTCCCTCCCCTCGGGGGATCACGAGCTTTTGACAATCAGAAAATAGCCGTCCCTCACGCGCCGGCGTTTGCATCCTCGCGGATGCTGCTTCGCGCACGTGAAAGCTGCCGTCTAAAGGAGCCCCCATGGAAGATCTGACTCGTCTGGTCGACGATTCCCTCGAACGCCACGGCGTTCGCCCCACCGTCGATCATCGTCGACTCCAATGGTCCCGCTGGTTCCGCTGCGAGTCCAGTTTCGGACTCTGGCTTATCCCAAACCAACCCGGTTTGTTCGCGCTGGGCGAAGAGGTCTTTGCTCCGGGAGAGACTGCTGCCACCGGCGGCAAGCGTATGCTTGCCATTTTTCAAATCTCCGATACGCGAGATCTTGCGATCGCGCTAGGCAGAATGTTCACGTCCAATCATCCGCTGCATGACCGTGTGAGCGGGGGACGCTGTTTTGCTCGATACGCCATCGTCACCGATGACGCTGAGCGCGCGACTTGCCTCGCCGCCTTCCAACGATGGTTAAACTCTTCCGCAGAAAGCGCATCCGGTTTTTCTGCCGATACGGATCCGGCCGTCGCCAACTGGCCCCAGGTTCCGTCCGAGCGCGCGCCACAAGCCCCCGCTCACGGCATCCTAGTCAAACGCTCAACATCATTACCCTCCGGGTTCTAGCCCGGAGTCGCTCGGCGTCCTGTTTATGCAGGCCGTCAGTAAACCGTATTGAAGGAGCGAACATCATGGGACGGGGAACTGAATCCTGCATATCGAGACAAATAAACCGTTAAAATGGAAGCAGATAGAGGCGATTGGCAGACAGGGAAATCAAACATCGAAGAGACACGAAAACGAATCTAATCAGGAGACAAAGATGCCAGAAGTGACCGAAAAAGTTAAAACAACGAAACCCGAAATCGCCCCTCAGAAAGACGCCAAGAAAGCCCCTGGTCTCCAGTTCCGTCGCCTCTTCACCAAGCCCGGCGTCTCTCCTTACGACGAAATCGAATGGGAACTCCGTCTCGCTCAGATCACCGATGCCAAGGGTAACGTGATCTTCGAGCAAAAAGACGTCGAGGTCCCTAAAGACTGGTCCATGACTGCCACCAACATCGTGGCTTCCAAATATCTGCACGGCAAGATCGGAACGCCGGAACGCGAGACCGGCGTTCGCCAGCTCGTCACTCGCGTCGCGGAAACGATTCGCGACTGGGGTTTGAAAGACGGATACTTCCGCACTCCGGAAGACGCGGCCACTTTTCACGACGAACTCGCGCATATCCTTGTGCGGCAGTACGCGGCTTTCAACTCACCCGTCTGGTTCAATGTCGGATGCGATCGCATCGAGCCTAACTCCGACGCCACCAACTGGCACTGGAACCACGCCGCGCAACGCGTGGAATTCAGCGTCACCGGATACAGCACCCCGCAATGCTCTGCCTGCTTCATCAACTCGGTAAGGGATTCGCTTGACGCCATTCTTACGTTGGCGAAAACCGAAGGCATGCTCTTTAAGTGGGGAAGCGGTACCGGCACAAACCTTTCTCCGTTGCGCTCCTCGACAGAAACACTGAGTGGCGGAGGAACCGCGTCCGGTCCACTAAGTTTCATGAAAGGCTTTGACGCGTTCGCGGGAGTCATTAAGTCGGGTGGTAAGACGCGTCGCGCAGCCAAGATGGTCATCCTCAATGTGGACCATCCCGATATCATCGACTTCATCGAATGTAAGTCGAAGGAAGAAGCAAAAGCCTGGGCGCTCGTCAACGCGGGATACGATGGTTCTTCGCCTGACGCCGAAGCCTACTCATCCATCTTCTTCCAGAACGCTAACAATTCCGTCCGCGTGACCGACGATTTCATGTATGCCGTCTTGCGCGACACCGACTTCTCGACACGCGCCGTGCTCGACGGTCGGCCGATGCACACTTTCAAAGCGAAAGACTTGCTCTTCAAGATTTCCGACGCCACCTGGCGCTGCGGCGATCCGGGAATGCAATACGACACCACTGTCAACCGCTGGCACACGTCAAAGAACACGGCGCGTATCAATGCGTCGAACCCATGCAGCGAGTACATGTTTCTCGATGATTCTGCCTGCAACCTCGCCAGCTTGAATCTTCTGAAGTTTGCGCCGAATGGCACGTTCGATGTCGATGCGTATCGTCACGCAGTCGACGTGCTCATCACCGCGCAAGAAATTCTTGTCGACAACGCTGGGTATCCGACCGAGATGATTGGCAAGAATTCGCACGACTATCGCCCGCTCGGACTTGGCTACGCCAATCTCGGTGCACTGCTCATGGCCGCCGGCTTGCCTTACGATTCCGACGGCGGACGCGACTACGCTGCCTGTGTCACCGCCATTATGTGCGGAGAAGCGTATCTGCAATCCTCGCGCATCGCCGAACAATGCCAGCCGCTGGCGCCCGCAACAGAGTTTCTGCAGCAACGTCTCGGCGTAACGACCGCCGAAGCGATGCCCGGATCCGCCTGCCCCGGCTGGTACATGAATCGCGAGCCGTTCCTCGACGTGATCCGAATGCACCGCGCGTCGGTAAACAACATCAACAAGACGAACGTCCCCACGAATCTCTACGAATCATCGAAAACAACGTGGGACGAAGCCCTTGCCCACGGCGAAAAACACGGCTACCGCAACTCCCAGGTAACAGTCTTAGCGCCAACAGGAACAATAGGTTTCATGATGGACTGTGACACTACGGGGGTGGAGCCGGATCTTGCTTTGATTAAGTACAAGAAGCTGGTGGGTGGGGGAATGATCAAGATTGTGAACAACACGGTTCCTTCGGCGTTGTTCAAACTTGGTTACACGCACGAAGAGGCCGATCAGATTGTTTCTTACATCGACGCGACTGGGACGATTGAAGGGGCGCCGAATATTAAGGACGAGCATCTCGCGGTGTTTGATTGCTCGTTCAAGCCGGCGAAGGGCACGCGGTCGATTCACTACATGGGGCATCTTCGGATGATGGCGGCCACGCAGCCGTTTATCTCGGGCGCGATTTCGAAGACGGTCAACTTGCCGAACAATGCTTCGGTGGAAGACATCATGGAGGCTTACATCCAGGCGTGGAAGCTTGGCATCAAGGCTGTGGCTGTCTATCGCGACGGATGCAAGCAGTCGCAACCCTTGTCGGCTGCGGGGACGTCTACGGCGTTGTCGAAGAAGGAAGACGCGGTCGCGGGCGGGAGCGCCCGCGCCACACAAGCGGCAGCACTCGAAGAAGATTTGAATGGGCCGCCGCGAGCTGTACGTCACAAGCTCAAGGAAGAGCGCATGTCGGTGACGCACAAGTTCAACATTGGAGGGCACGAGGGGTACATCATCGTGGGGCTCTATCCGAGCGGAGAGCCGGGCGAAATCTTCATCAAGATGGCGAAGGAAGGTTCGACGGTTTCAGGTTTGATGGACAGCTTCGCTTTGGCAGTTTCAATCGCGCTGCAGCACGGCGTGCCGCTGAAACTGTTCTGCGAAAAATTCGCGCATACGCGCTTTGAGCCGAGCGGCTGGTCGAACAATCCGGACATCGGGTTTGCCAAGTCGATCATGGATTACATCTTCCGCTGGCTGCAGATGCGCTTCCTGACCGGACAGCAGCAATTCTTGTTCGAGAATCTGCGTCCGCGATCGGCGCCGGCACCGACGGTGGAAGGCACGGCAGAGGCTGGGACTGTTGCGCCGGTAGCTGAGAACCGGGATATGAGAACGGGTTCGGTTCATGTGGCTGACGCGCTCTCGAGCGTCGTCGATTTGGGCGACGCCCCGAGTTGCAGCTTCTGCGGCGCGATCATGACGAGAAACGGATCGTGCTATCGGTGCATGTCTTGCGGTTCAACTAGCGGATGCAGTTAGGGGTAGTGGTTAAGAACTGGAGAGATTGAGGCGCGAGTGATCGCGCCTTTTTTTGTGTCTGGGAAAGCGATCCACCACAAAGGTGCTAAGGTTCGCAAAAGGGCGCGAAGAGTGCTTCGAGAGCGAGGTTGAAATGAAAGTCAGAACCAGAATGTTTTCGCTTGGGGTTGCGATGCTTGCTGCTGTCATGATGCAGGCCGTCGGCGTCCGTGCGCAAACCGGTGCCAGCAAGGCGCCTACGGGAATTGATGGGTCCAAGTTGATTGATCTGACCTACGACTTCGATGAGCAGGCGATTTACTGGCCTAATGCGAAGCCGTTTGAGTGGCAAAAGGAGTCGTGGGGCCAGTCGGCGGGCGGATATTGGTACGCCGCGGCGCGATATTCCGCCAGCGAACACGGCGGAACGCATATCGACAGCCCAATTCATTTCGCGGAAGGGAAAGAAACGCTCGACCAGATTGCGGTCTCGAAGCTGGTTGGCCCTGCCGTGGTCATCGACGTTTCGAAGGCGTGCGCGAGCAACCCGGATTACCGTGTGACGGCGGATGACATAACCGCGTGGGAAAAGGCGAACGGCCGCATTGTGGAAGGTGGGATCGTGCTGGTGCGCACGGGATGGGGAAAATTCTGGCCGGACCGCAAACGCTACCTGGGGAGTGACGTTGCGGGTGATACCGCACACCTGCATTTTCCAGGTTTTTCGCGAGAGGCGGCCGAACTGTTAGTAAGTCGCAAAGTTCATGGCGTGGGCCTTGATACGGCCAGTTTGGATTACGGGCCATCGAAGGATTTCATTGTTCACCAAGTGCTGAATGGCGCCGGCATTTACGGGTTGGAGAATATCGCGAATCTGGAGAAGGTGCCGACGAGGGGCGCGACACTGATTGCACTGCCGATGAAGATTAAAGGCGGCAGCGGAGGTCCGGTACGGATTGTGGCGTTGGTGCCGTGACGTGCTGCACGGTCAAGGTGGCGTTGTCCGCCATCCGCATTCTGTGAACATTGGCACTATGGGTTCGTGGTGCCCACCCTTCCAAACTCGCGAAAGGTGGGGCTGCCTCGCTAAGGTTGCAGCGAGACGAGATGGGCCAGCCCCTAGGATGGATTCGGTGAACGCTGGCGCTTTGGGTGGGCCGCATTGTTGAGTGCCGTCGCCACTTGGTACGCGCGGTCGGCGGCAGTGACGATCAGTGCCATATCCTTCGCTACCGGATGCGTCGGTTCCAGTCGCTCGCGGGAGAGTTCGGCGTATCCCTTGACAACCATGAGCACGTTGCGAAGTTCGAAAGCGCAGCCATCGGCGAACTGTCGTCAGTCTTCTACCGTGTTGGGGAAAGGCGGGTTGTCCATTGAAATTCTCCGGTGGGAAGGATACATCGGTGTGGATCGCCTGAGCGGAATGCTGAGCTTACAGTCGTCCCTGCGAGAGTTGATCGGAATGGCCGCGCGAACCTTTCCGAATATGTAGAAGCTGGGCAATTCTGCGTCAGCACAACGTCGAACTAATGATCTCGCTCCCCAACCAGCACGAGCCCTACGATCAATCCCTTTTCACTGGGTCTTTCTACTTTCGCGTGGATGACGCCAACGCACTATGGCTGCAACTCAAAGACAAGGCGACGGTTGTTTACCCGATAGAGGAGTTCGACTACGGCATGCGAGAGTTCGCCATCCGCGACATCAACGGCTACATCCTTCAATTCGGACGGGAGCTCGCCTGTTCCTAGACGTTCACGAAAAATTTATTTCGCATCCGTGAGCCTTTTCCACTACAGTTCCCGCGTTGCAAGGTAGCGGCAAATTCTAGGGGTACGCCGCCCTATCCCCCGGAATACAGAACAAAAGAGGAGATTGTCATGAAGGTCGTAAAACTCGCCCTTGCCTTTGCTTGTTTGCTAACTCTCGCCCTCCCAGCCTTTGGCCAGCAGGCCGATGACGCGATTGGACGGGGTATTCCCGGATACCTCGACCCTAACACCGGCGCTTTTAGAGTAATGCCCTCTGCAGGCGGCGAAGCTAACCCTGACGCTGTTACCACCGTTGGTGGAAAAATCGTCACCACGTTCACCATCAACGTTCAATCCGCAATCGCAGCCACCGCTAAAATCGGATGTTCAGTGCAAGCGGTTGTCCTCGATGTCGCTGCCGCCAACACGATCCTTGAAACCGCAACCGTCGCAGCCACCCGTACCGGCACAACTGCAAAATGCACAGTGACGATCCCTTATTCGTGGACTCTCGCCAGCGCTGCCACCGATAAAGTCATGCTGACCTATACGATCGTGGCGCCCGTCGCGGCCACCGCAACCACTTCTCTTCCGAGCCGCACCAGCTCCCAAGGTATGGGCCAGATTGCTATCCCTGCCAACGGTGCAATTACCAACAAGACAGTCGCCGCCACAATCTAGAACCTGATCCAAACACAAAGCGGATGGGCACCAGCCCATCCGCCTCCAACACTGAGAACCGAGAACTGAGAACCGAGAACCAAGCACTGAGAACTGAGAACTGAGAACCAAGAACCAAGAACTGAGAACCAAGAACCAAGAACTGACTACTGTTTCTTAGGCCTCGACTCAGGCGGCACCAAGCCAGCGATGCGGTAGTACACAACTAACTGCCCGTAGTGTTCTCCTGAATGTTCGATCAGCCCATACGCTAAATCGAACGCCGGCACCGTCCTCCCTCCTATTGCCTCCACCGCCGGTGCCATCATGCCCGTATCACCTTTTTCTTTAATCAGCGTTGCGCCTTCTGCAAACGACTTCTTCAAGTACTCAACAATCTGAGCTTTCGTCTTGTAATGTTCGCGAGACTCGTCATCTCTCGGTTTTTTTCCCTGCGCGGCATCGGTGAAGTAGTCGTTCCCTCCCGCAACATGCAACAACTGCTCGGCAAAACTTCGCTGCACCGGAGTCGGCTTCATCTCATATTTATCTTCCGGGAAATCTTCTGCCATCGCGATTACTTTCCGTCCAATATCGTTCCAGGATGCCAACACCGCTTCTGACACGGTGAGCGCCTTCGCCGATGGCTTGCTCTCTTGCGCCTTGCTCGTACTAACCAGCATTCCCAACAGAATCGCCGGCACTGCTACCGAATACTTAATCTTCATTTGTTCCTCCAAGCGAAAATCCGGGCGGACTATCTTAACCGTATTCAAACGAACATCACCACCATCACCTGGAAGGAATCCAGCACTGCCGCCCAAAATAAAACGAGGAGAGCGCGAACGCTCTCCTCATTCGTAAACAAACCTCACAACTTCTATTTACTGAAACGCGGCTGAGGTCAACAATGGCGATCCACACGTGGCTGGGGTATTGAACGGCGCGACCTTCTTCTGGTGCGCTTGCAGTCTGTCGCCCGCCTTCACAACCGGAACGCGATCTCCATCCGTCGCTTCGAGTTGGATCTCCGCTACCCGAACGCCTGCCTTCAAATGCACACGCCCGACTCCTGCCAAGTGCTTGACTCCACCCTGCAACAGGCAGAATGCAACCGGCGTTCCGATGGGAAGATTAAGTTGTTCTAGTTCTGCGTTCAGGCGGATCGGCGAGGCAGCCGCGCGATAATCCCCGCGAAGTTCAGACCGGATTCCGTTAATCACCGTATTAACTCGCGCTGTCAATCTTGTCTGTGCCTTTGCGTCCGGTTGTGAATCGGTCATCGCGTCCGTGTCATCCTGTGCCCACAAACTGCCCGATCCAGCTAGCATCATTGCCATTACCAGTACGAAACCTGCAAATTTTGACCTTTTGCTCTTCATCTTGTCCTCCTGGGAGTGTTCTTGCTCTCAAGGACTAAGACACAGGGCTTCGCCCCTCCGGAACAGATATTTTCAAAATGTTTGCCCGCACGTTTACAGGTAACTTAACCACCAGTCTTTCCTGCGTGCCTTCAAACGGGAAAACCAAAGACATAGTGGGTAGAGCATGGCGACCACCGTCACCCACACCGCGTATACCGTCCAAAGTGGATAACCGTATTGCGCTGGATAAAGCTCGGCTTGACCACCCATCGACGGGAGCGGGTTCATGAGAAATGCTGCTTTTCCATAGCGGACGAGGCCCATCGGAAACGTCAAGAGATGGATCACATACAGGTGCACGATGAAATAGAACAACGGCACGCGTCCGAATACGATTAGCGGGTTGCAATCCGTGAACTTCACTCGGTCAAACCATGCCAGGACTAAAAAGGCTGGTCCCAGCGTCATCAATAGAAAGTCGAGCGATGCTGGATACTTCGTACAACGGAAGAATGAAAGTAGCGTCATGCCCGGCACCGCATTCGACCATGGCTGCGGATCTCCATAAACATTGATTCCGCGCAGTACGAAAAAAGCCGCGACCATCCCCCACCCAATTCGAAACAACCATTTCCGCCGTTCTTCAGGCCGCAGAATCATGATCTCTCCGAAACAAAAGCCCAACGCCATCACCGCCACCCACGGCACAAGCGGATAAGCAACCAAGACCAATGCCGGGCCTACATTGAAAACGCCTTGTTCATGAAGAATCTTCCATACCCAACTCGCAAACCCAAGGCGGTCCGCCGTCAGTCGATCGGTCAAATTGTGCAAAACAATTACCGCAATGCTCCCCGCCGCCAGCCATCGCGTTGGTATGCGAATTAGCAAACCCAAGACGATCATCGATAGGCCGATTGCCCACAATACCGACAGAATCAACACCCCGTTCATCATGCTGAACGTCAGCGCGAACCGTATCACCGTCAGGTCGAGAATGATCAGCCACAAACCGCGCGACCACAAAAACTTTGATAGCTGTGCGGAAGAACGCCCGTGGCTCTTCCAGAAGTAAGCGCCTAGTCCGGCGGTAAAAACAAAAACTGGCGCACAGATGTGTGTGACCCAGCGTGTGAAAAACAAAATTGCATTCGTGCGTGTCAAATCCTCCGGCTGGAACACCATTGCGCTCGCGTGCACAAATTCCCGCGTGTGGTCGAGCGCCATGATGATCATCACCATGCCGCGCAAGGCGTCGATCGACGTCAGTCGGTACTTTGCTCCTTCTGCTGTGCTCATAGAAAGAATTCTTCAGAATTGCTACGGCGAACCTCACAAATTTTAAGGGTCGATCTTACCTACGGTAGAGAAATTCAGCAGCACTCGCGAACAAATGCGCGTCCGATATCGTCCACATCGGCCAACCACACACTTGCAAACGTCCAACACATACCCAACGTTCCAATTCTTCGCTCTTCCTACGGGAGCGTCGTCGCATTCGATCACTGACGGGGACACCCGCGCCGCACGATCAGCATCAAGCCTATAATTGCCCGAGCGATTCATTTCGCTCGGAGGTTCGATATCAAGACGCAGATGACTCAGAAAGTAGCGGCTCAGTTCAAAAAGCTGCTGCTGGCCCGGCGAGAGGACATCACACGCCGGCTCATTCAGCCAGAAGAGGTACCGGCGCCTATTCTTTCCGACGATCCCCTCCTCGAAGCTGCTGCCCCGACACCGCTCAAGGCTCCATCGCTCGACGCTCATTCCCAGGCTCTGCTCATGGAAATGGACGAAGCGCTCGCGCGGATCGAAAGCGGCGCTTACGGAGAGTGCATCAGCTGCGGAAAAGAAATCGGAACCAAGCGTCTCGTCGCATTTCCCTGTACCCGTTACTGCCTGGCCTGCAAAAGCACTGCAAAACCCGCATAAAACCGCATAAAGCATGGAAATACCCATCGATGCTATAAAGTCGCGCGAGCAGTAAACCTCGACTTCGTTCCCTATCAAGAACACGCGTCTCTTCACTTCATCCAACGCGAAGGCCAAAAGCGGAGTATCCTTGACCTATGCCACTTATCTCGGAACATCTCAACAACCTGCGAAACGAGATCACAGACCTCAGGAACCAGAACGTCAGCTTCCGCGACCAGAAAGATCGCAGCGCCATCGACAAGTCTGAGGCAGAGTCGCGCGCCCGCCGCTTGGGCCAGATCAAACAGGAACTCTCGAAGCTTCTCACGAAGCCCGACTCCTCCGCGTGGTGGTAGCGAACTACCGCTAGGCGGATCGCCATCCATCGCAGTCTCCCGCCTACCGACGAAATTCCAGCTGCACGTTGCAGTCGCCTTTGCGCCGCCAGGTTGCATCGGTCCCACACTCCCAGTCACGGCAGGCGTACTCGTGCCGCTCATCGTCCGGGTCTTGGACGTTGCCTTTTTCGCTGGAAAAGCAAATACAAATGCCTCCAACCCAGTTTCGAGGATATTGGGCCGAATTGCCCGAGGGATTCTTGCGCCGAACCCTACGACCCAGCATCACTCAAATCAATACTTTCTCCGCGCTCGCCCGTGCCCTCCGGGTGAAAGATTTCGCAATTGGGCCTAGTCGAGAGTCTTCTCCGTGTCCCCGTGGTCAAAGGTTTTCGCAATTCGATCTTCCAAGTCCAAGCAAACCCTCCAGATTTCAACCCACACGCGTGAAGAGACAAACGTTTGCCGATGTAAAATTCCTGCCACTAATACTCATCCAAGAAGGGACGCCACGATGAGCACAATCGACAACGCAACCACCGCCGGCATTTCCATGGGATCAGCACTCGCCATGATCCTTTCATTCCAACTCAACCATTCCATCCTGTGGGCCATCATCCACGGCGTCTGTTCATGGTTCTATGTCATTTACCGCGCGATCAGGGGAAATTACTGATGCTGCGCCTCAGCCCATTCAACGCATCTCTGCAATGACTGGCCTGCTCAGTGGATATGTTTCCCTGAACGCAAATCTCCGCCTTTTTCCACAGATTCTTTACAATTTATGACGCTTTCTGGTTCCCCCGCCTCCATACAATAAGAGCCACGCCGCTATCTCTTACCCTAAATACAACCCTCAAACAGGAAGGAGAATTTTTATGCCAGCAAATGTAAAAGCTGTTCCAAAAGGATTTCACACGGTCACTCCTGCGCTTTGCGTGCGACATGCCGACGATGCGATCGAGTTCTACAAAAAGGCGCTCGGCGCCACCGAACTCATGCGAATGGAAACTCCCGATGGGAGGATCATGCACGCCGAACTGCAAATCGGCGACTCCATCATTTTTCTGTCGGATGAATTCCCCGAGATGGGCAAGACGCGCTCTCCGCAAACCCTCGGAGGCACCACCGCAACCCTCAATTTGTATGTTGACGACGTGGACGCGTCATTCAAACGCGCTGTCGACGCCGGTGCCACCGCTGGCATGCCGGTATCCGACATGTTCTGGGGAGACCGCTACGGCATGATCGCCGACCCGTTCGGTCAAACCTGGGGTCTCGCAACACACAAAGAAGACCTCTCGCCGCAAGAACTCGAAAGACGTTCAGAACAATTCTTCGCCCAGATGGCCAAAAAGACCGCGTAGCAGAAACGCATCCAGGCGCCCACCCTCTCTCCGGCGATTTGCGGACGGGGGTGGGAGTTTCAACCTTCCTCAACCAGTCTCCTCCTCAGCCGTCGCTCGCCACTATTGCTCGCCTCTGATCGCCGTGCCTAAAGGCCATCTGGAAGCAGTGATCTCGGGGCACGCCGTCGTTGATATATCATTCCCGGCGAATATGGACGCTCTTGATCCGGGCGGAGAATGGCTGCGAATTGCGGCTCACTACCGGCAGCTCACTGACTGCGAGTTGCTGGCACTGGGACGGCAACAGTCCGAGTTGACCGACTTTGCCCAGCAAGCACTCGCACACGAACTCCAGAATCGCGGGCTCACGGTCGAAAGCGAAGTCAAGGAAGAGCCTCCGCCGATCCCCGAGATGCCGCCGCCCGACCCGACGTATGAGGAGGACCGCAAGCTGTACACGATTCGTCAGGTGTGGAGCGTGGGCGACGCGCTCAAGTTGCAATGGATCCTTGACAGGGCGGGAATCCCGTTTTTCATGGGCAAGGAGAAAGCGACAGGCGTGGACGCGGTGACCTCAAATTTTGCCAAGGGTGTCAACGTGCAAGTGATGGCGATTGGTAATCCATGGGCTGCACAGGCGCTGAAGAATTATTATCCCGAGGATGAGCCGCGGGAAGATCCGCAAGAAGAACAGGAAGCGGTTCCGGTGCGCTGTCCCAGTTGCCATTCGGAGGAAGTTGTCTTCGAGCGTCTGATTTTGAAAGAGGCAAGCCAGAATCGGGAATTCGCGGACAAGGAAAATGACGACACGAGCACCGGAGATTCGGCCGATGGACCGTCGTCACCCGCGGAAACCTCCGCCTCAATCTACAAATGGACCTGCGATTCGTGCGGGCATCAGTGGGAGGATGACGGAGTGGCAAAGAAAGAATGAGCTCCAATCTGCACTGCACAGAAGCAGGGGCAGAGCTAGAGCCACAGATCAATCGCGAGGCTGCCCTGCCCTCCGCCCCAGAAGTGCATTCCCCACTCTCGCCAATTCAATTTCTCCCGGACGCACACCTACCCACGCGGTCGCCGCCCAATTGTGAGCCAGGTATTCCGATGAAACAAGTCGGAGGGGACGATGATGGGATGGCGTGGAATTCCTAAATGCGGTTCAGGGTGGGGCTACTGTCCAGCGGCGGTCGATTGAGCCTTTGGTTCTGGTTCAGAGCGCGTGCGAATGTGAGCGGGAAGTTCTTTCAAAGCGAATCCGGTGAGCGCGGAAATGATGGAACCACCGATAGTGAGAAATAGTGCGCCTGCATAGCGCGCCAGCCACCCGGAACCCGAGGATGATGACGAAGCAGTGGTTGTTCGCCAAGCCATGGAGAGGCCGCTGGGACGGGCCGATACTGAAAGCTCGCGCTCGGTGTTGCGTGCGAAATCTCCGCTAAGGATCTCCTGCTGGGTTGTGCCTTCGTCGGATTCAACTTGGACGCGAATCTGGTGCGCACCGGAGGATACGGGCAAGACTTCAGACAGACTTCCCTGAACGGAGGAAGGAATCAGACCAAACTTCTTTTTGATGGAACCTTTCAACGCACCGGAGTAGGCGAGGTCGCCGTCGATCCACAGGGAGAGGTTTGCGCTGCGAAATGAGTGCTGCACCGTGAGGTGCAAGCTTGCATCCTTTCCAGACAACGCCGTGTGGAGTGCCATCAGGATTGCGGCGAAAAGAAAGAGCCCGAGTACAACACGCGCCTTGGCGGGCAGGCGCGAAAAACGCTCACGCCCCTGCTGATAAAGACGGGTGATTTGTGCTCGCATCTGGGCCACGCGCTCGCGATCCATGGATCTCTTATTTTTACGTACGTGCTGATTTGTCTCCAGTTACCAAGGTCCAAGAATCAACGGGGAGCAGGTAACACGATGTGCTTCTTCGCTCGTTGAGGAGAATCTGGGTGCATACGTTTTATCGGTTGATGCTTGGGTGGCGTATTCTTGACCGGAGGTGGGCGATGCGGATTCGGCTGTCTTCTATAGGTGTAGCGGTTGCCTGGATCGGCCTGATGAGCAGCGGACTGGCGGCAATTTCTGGGATTGTAGCCGCTGAGACAAAGAGAGAAACCGTGTGGAGTGCGCAGGAGGCTCCGATTTACGAGGCACTGCGCGGACTGCGAAAGCTTCCCGATGATGTGCGAGCAGGAACCACAAAGGAACTCGCGTTAAAGATCCGGCAATTGCCCGCGACGGACAACAAAATGACATTGGCTCTTCATCTTGCCAGCCTTTCAACGGAGGGCGATCTCGGGCGGGGAACTCTGCAGGAAGTGGCGAACACCCTCACAGAAGCGCTGCGAGAAAAACCACAGCCTGATGAGGACGGTGGTCCGGGTTACGGATATCGCGAATTGGCGCGGCTGGTGCGGTACGAGCATGTGCAAACAAATTTGGACGCAGCTCCTCTGCGAGCCGCGTTGGCGTTGTTTGAAGCAGACGACCGGAAACGTCAAGATGCGGATATCACGCTGAGTGACCTTCAGGGAAAACAATGGACACTGCATGAATTGAAAGGGAAGGTTGTGTTGGTGAGTTTCTGGGCGACGTGGTGTCCACCATGCAGGAAAGAGATGCCGGACCTAGAGGCGTTGTATGAACGGTTCAAAGACCAAGGTTTCGTAGTGCTGGCGATCTCGAACGAGAAAGAAGAGAAGGTACGGCCCTTCATCGAGAAGGCAAAATACAGTTATCCGGTGCTGCTCGACTTGGATGGGAAAGTGTCGGAGCGATACGCCGTCGAAGGAATTCCTCACAGCTTTGTTTTTAACCGCGAAGGAAAGCTGGTAGCGCAATCGACCGATATGCGGACGCGCGGACAGTTTGAGGGCATGCTCGGAGAAGCGGGCTTGAGGTGATGTGCCTTCAGATGTGGAAAGTTCCGCTGCGCACTACTTGAAATCTACTGGTGGAGGTTCGGGTTCGGCGCTGCCGTCGGCGCGGGGATCGGAGCCAGCGAAGTTCACCTTCTTTGAAGAGTCGTGAAGGACGGCCTGGCCGCGTCCCATATTGCTTGAGTATTCGCGCTGGACTTGTAGCAAATGCTGCATCGACGTTAGCTTGTCGCGCACGTCGGGCGCGACCCGAGACTCGATGACCACGTTGCAGCCGCGCTGGGGATGGACGGTGAAGCGGGCGGCGTCGAGGGCGGCCTGCACGTTCATTCCGTAGTCCACGACATTGGAAACGAACTGGGCGTGTGCGACTGGTTGATTCGCTCCTCCCATAATGCCAAACCCTATGTGTTGATCGCCTTTTTCCATGAACGCCGGAATGATGGTGTGAAACGGGCGCTTGCGAGGCGCGAGTATGTTGGGCGATGCAGGATCGAGGGAGAAGAGTCCACCACGATTCTGAAGAACGAATCCCATGCCGCGGACAGTGATGCCCGAGCCGAACAGGGAGTAGTTGCTTTGAATGAGGGAGACGATGTTGCCATCGCGATCGACGGCGGTCAGGTAGGTGGTATCGCTGGTCGGCGGGTCTCCGTTCATCACGTCGCAGTTGGCTTTGGCGGGATCGATGAGTTTCGCGCGCTGACGCGCGTAATCTTTTGAGATCAATCCTTTCACTGGAACCTTCGCGACGCGAGGATCGGCGTTGTAACGGTCGAGATCCGCGTACGCCAACTTCATGGCTTCAATCTTCTTATGAAGCTCCGCCACACTGAGCGGGCCATCGGGAGACGCAGGAGTGAGCTCCATGATGTTGAGCATTTCGAGCGCGGCCATGCCTTGACCGTTGGGAGGCAATTCGTAGACGGTCCATCCGCGATAAGTGGTCGAGACGGGCTCAACCCATTCCGGCTGAAAGTCGGCGAGATCTGCGGCGGCCATGCTGCCGTTTAGCGCTTGCGAAGTGGCGAGAATGGCTTGCGCGATTTGTCCTTTGTAGAACGCGGTAGGGCCGGTGTCGGCGATGAGGCGAAGAGACTTCGCGAGGTCAGAGTTGCGAAAAATAGCGCCAAGCGCGGGCGGCTTGCCGTTGGGGAGATAGACGCGCTGGCCTTCAGGATCGTGCGCGAAAATCTCGGGCGCTTCTTCCCAATAGCTGGAAATCAGTTCGGGGATAGGATAGCCGTTCTGGGCGTAGAAGAGGGCGGGGGCAAAGAGATCTTTCCATGGGAGTTTTCCGAAGCGGTGGTGGAGGGCATTCCATCCGGCGACCGCTCCCGGCACGGTGACTGATTCGATGCCTTCGTGGGGCATCTTAGTGACGCCTTTCGATTTCAGGCGGTCGACGGTAAGCCCTTGCGGCGCCCAGCCGCTCGAGTTAAGTCCGTAGAGCTTTCCAGCCTTCGCGTCCCAATAAATGGCAAAGAGATCGCCACCGATACCGTTCATCATCGGTTCAGTGACGCCGAGGACCGCGTTGGCGGCGATCGCGGCGTCGATGGCAGAGCCTCCGCGAGCGAGGATCTGCGCGCCAGCCTGTGAAGCCTGAACGTGGCTGGTGGCAACGATGCCGTAGGTGGTGACGACCATGGAGCGTCCGTGAGATCGATCTTGCGCGAACATCAACGTAGGAAGGAGAAGGACGACAGCAACGAAGCTGCGCATAAAGGTGGACCTTTCGGGGAGGCGCAATTTTGCGGTGCAATGTTATGTGGTGTCAAGCGATGGTCGCGTAAGTGGTTGATAAGGCGCTAGATAGGCATTCTTGAAATTGGTTGTTTGCCGAAAGTGGAACGACTCCGGTAACTCCCCGAGAGCGCGAAGGGCCAGTAGCATGGGAGTGTGCAAGAGAGTGATCGCGCTGAAGGTTCGAGAAAAATTAGGAAGGGCCCAGCGAAATTTGTGAAGTGAAGGAGATCTTGATGTTCAGTAAGCAGTTGGTGAGGGGCATGATCCTGGCGGGCGTTTTGCTAGTTTCCGGCATGGCATTCGGTCAGAGAGCAGAAGTATTCGGAGGGTATCAATATCTACGGCTGAACACCGGGGTGCCGGGTGTGGACAGCATTAACCTGAATGGATGGAATGCATCGTTGAGCGGTTTCTTCAACGACTACCTTGGTGCGACGGCAGATTTCGGCGGCGCCTATGGATCGCCATTTTCGGTGAACACCAAGCTGCATACTTTCATGTTTGGCCCGGTAGTGCGGTTGCATAATCCCACACCGCTTGTGCCGTACGCGCACGTATTGTTTGGCGGCGCCCATGGATCCGTGGATGCGTTGGGAATTGGCGGATCGAGCACCGATTTTGCGTGGGCGGCGGGTGGCGGAGTTGACTTGAAGTTCGCACCGTTGCTCAGCTTCCGGCTCGCACAAATCGATTACATGCAGATTCGCGAGAGCGGAGAGTCAATAAACAACTTCCGCTATTCAGGTGGGATCGTGTTGCGGTTCTAGAATTTAGTGTTTGAAGTTTGCCCCGGCAGGTAAGTCCTGTCGGGGTTTTTTGTTGGGGGGGTCGCATAGATGGATGGAATGACATCGCGCGGGTTGAGCCTGACAAGGGCGAGAAGCGGGTTCCTCGTCAGTTCGTCCTTGGGCACTTCGTTCCTCGGAATGACAATCGATTAGTGGCGTGGCCAGAACATGGCGACGAGAAGAAATGCAGCCTGAGCAGTCGCGACTCCGATCCAGATACGCTGGCGGAAGCGCGAGCGACGCAGATCTCGACGAACGTCTCGCTCGAGAACGTTCACGAATTCAACTTCAACGGATTCACGCTTCGGAAGCGGCGGGCCCAGTTTCAATCCGGATAAGGAATTCGTCGTTTTGGGAGCATCCGGCAAAAAGACTTTGGGACCCTTGATAATTGTCGACCAATTCGCAAGCAGCAAGGTATGTGTGCCAAGCACGTCGGGTACAGGGTCGGACGTCAAAGTGATTGGTGCTTGACGTTCTGGCGCGACTGAGTCAGCAAGATTGCGCAGAAGCGAGGCCCACCACGGGTGACTCGTCATGTCGCTGACCAGTTCTCCCACATCGACCGGGCGCGACTCAAGCTCGAGCGGAGGCAGGGTCTCGGGCGACAGGACGTCACCGATGCTGCCAAACACGGTGCGGTACCACGGCATGTTCAAACGATCAGCGGGCAGCATGCCGAGAGTGATTGGGCGCGAGGTTAATTGGAGGGGTGGGAGCTTTTCAGGAGCGATGAGATCGCGAAAGTTGCCGAGCAGCGACCGCCACAGGGGTTTGTAGAAGCTCGGGGGCGGGAGCAAGGACAGTTCGGACATCGTTGTTTAGATTCTAACAAATGGTTGCGGGTTGGAAATTGTTTGTCGGGTAAGGCTGTGGCGCCACCTATATGCAATTTTGCTTGCCAAGAGGGTGGGGGCGAGGATATCCATTACGGACTTAATTTTCGCGCGCCATGTCGACGACTCCATCCACTGCTGTTCTAACGGTGACTGAAGCCGACTATCCCGCCGTATTTCAAATGGCTGACCGCGCATCCCTCATCGCCCAAAGGCGATACTTGCGATTGATGCAGGGGATTTTGTTTTCAACGGTGCTGGGCGCGGGACTCGGCGCGCTTGCGAGTTTAGCGGGGACGCACAAGAGTGTTCCCGCAGTGCTGAGTGCCGTGATGCTGGCGTTAGGAATGTTGCTTAACACGATCAAGACGTCACTCAAACTCGAGCGCGCGTGGTACCGCGATCGAGCGGTGGCTGAATCCACGAAGAGTATGAGTTGGCGCTACATGACTCGTGCGGACCCATATGGCGATGGGGCCGCCGCGGGTGAAGTCGATCACAAATTCCTGGCAGATTTGCGCTCGATTGTGAGAGATCCGGACCAGATGGCGGTGGGTTTTGGGCGCGAGGTTGTCGATCGTCCACAGATCTCAGAGCGTATGCGTCAAGTAAGGGACGCCGATGTAGTTACACGACTCCGGACGTATTTGAGCGAACGTATTGCCGACCAGAGGCGATGGTACAGCGAGAAAGCGCGAAGCAATGGGAGCGCAGGGAGCTGGTTTTCGTTGCTGGTGCTGTTGAGCCAGGCTGCGGCATTTGTTTGGGCGGCCATGATGATCGCTAATCCGGAGTGGAGAGTGAACCTGACTGGCTTGTTCGCGGCAATGGCAACAGCTTTCGTAGCGTGGCCACAGGTGAAACAGCACGAGTCGGTGGCGCAGTCGTATGCGATCGCGACCATGGACCTGGGATTGATCCAGGAACAAGGCGCCCGGATCGAGGGTGACGCGCAACTAGCTGCTTTTGTGGCCGATGCGGAGAACGCGATTTCGCGAGAGCACACACTGTGGGTGGCTCGGCGCGACAAGAGTTAAGCTGTTGCTTTTTTTAACGTTGCAGAAATATTCCAATCCAGCGGCAATTTGCAGTGCAAAAACTCTGCAATTCAGGCGCGAGACGAGGATTCTGCGGTAATTTTGCCGACGACGTTGGGCGTTTCTGCAACAAAACTGAGCTACAATAGCGTTCCGCCGGAGAGTGCGCAGGACATGAGCCTGCATGCCTTCCGGAAGTCCTTCCCCCAGGAGTGTGTCGGATGTACCGGTCGTTTTCCAATTCTGCTCCCAGTGGGAATCAATACCCAGATGTGGAATCTGCAGTCCGCGGATTAACTCTCGATTACTGCACCGCCTTCAACACCGGAAATTGCGATCAACTCGCGGCGATGTTTGCGCCGGAAGCGATTCTGATGCCTCCGATGCGCGAGCCTGCGTACGGCCGGAAAGCGATTGAGGGTGTGCTTCGCACTTATCGCGACGAGGGTTACGAAGATCTGCGCATGGAGACTACGCGCGTTGAATATGCGGGAGACTTGGCGATAGAGCTAGGTCGATACACAGCTGCGGTCCTGCGGTCTAACGGTACATCCGTGGCCGACCGCGGAAAATATATGCGAGCGTGGCGACGACTCGGCGTGTGGATGATCGTGGCACATTCGTGGAGCAGCAACCTTCCATCGATCGACAAATAATTGTTGGTGCAAAGTTGGTCACCGCGCACATGTACTCCGGAAGGGAATTGTTTGCCAGCGTGAGTGCGGGCAGAATCAGCGCAACAATGGTTACCTATCAATCGGCTACTGTTTTGGGACAATCCACGACTGACTCGCACACAACCACCCAAAAACTTCCGGACGCTTCGACATTTTGTCCAAACTGCTCGACGGAGTTGCGGGGCCATCGCTGCAAGATGGTGTGCAAGCGGTGTGGGTTTTATCTGAGTTGTTCTGACTTTTACTGATCGCCCTGAGTTCCTGACTTCCTGGAACAGAGAATAAGGCCGCCCTTGCGCTGCTGGCCTGCCAGACATAGGAGTCGCTGTGCGTCTACAATGACGCGGTGTCATCTTCGGTATTCGAATTAGAAATCATAAAACTTGAAGGAGAACAAGAATGCAACGCAAGGCCAGCGCAGTATGGAAAGGTGGACTCAAGGACGGAAAGGGAACGATCTCTTCCGCCAGTGGGATTTTGTCGAACACGCCGTACTCTTTTACGACACGTTTTGAAAACGCGCCCGGGACAAATCCTGAAGAACTGATCGCAGCGGCCCATGCGGGTTGCTTCACGATGGCGTTGTCAGCTCAATTGGGCGGCGCGAACCTGACCCCCGAGACTTTGAATACGAACGTGACGCTGACGATGGAAAAGCTGGATTCAGGATGGACGATTACTGCGAGCCACATTGATGTGACAGGCCGAGTTCCGGGCGCTGACGCAGCGATGTTTCAGAAATATGCCGAGGCGGCGGAGACGGGATGTCCAGTTTCGAAAGTGTTGAACGCAAAGATCACGATGACCGCGAAGCTGGAAGCGTAAGAGTCAGCTCAGCGAGACACGCCGAGTGGGCGTCGGCTCTGTTCGTCGACGCCTAATCGCTATTTCAATGGCCGCAGCAGTTCACGAATTTCGCGGTTGATGCGAGAGGCGGCTTCTGCCGCTTTGTCTGTCATCTCCACCCATTGACGTGCATCATCTTGCAATGCAGATTGGCGGACGAGATAGTTTGCTTGCACGATGGTCTCGAGAGAGTTGCTCAGGTCGTGCGTGAGAGCGCGGAGGCGTCGTGCGACAGTGGGAGGAACCGCTTGCGGATTCACTTCGCTGGGGGATGGCATGGACTGCTCCTGAAAGCTGTCTCGAGACTTCGCGACGTTTGCGGCGCACCAAGTTTGACACGCGGCCAAGCGTCTGTAGAATATTAACGAAGTCCTTCCAAAAAGATAGCTTCCAGGCTATCCGGTCACTTTAGCCGAAGTGGCGGAATTGGCAGACGCGCATGGTTCAGGTCCATGTACCCGCAAGGGTGTGGGGGTTCGAGTCCCTTCTTCGGCACCATTACTTTGTTATCTGGTAGTTAAGCGTACTGATACCTACACTGATACCTAATCGGTGGAGGCGTCGTCCGTGGCGAATCGTCAATGCAATCCCACTAAACGCGTGAATACCGCTCAGGGACTGCGTTTCTGTGCCGTAGTTCTCTCTGCCAATGGCCGCGTTAAGCCTGATGTCGTTCTGATAGGCGATAAAGAGGAGAAGCACGCAGAGGGAGCCTACTACCTCGATTGGCGCGAAGGGTTACCTTGGCATTTAGTCGCCACGGCAGCGTCGGTCAACTTCTTCCATTATTCTTAATGCCCACCGCACAGCATCATTGATTGTGGCCAGCACTCTGGAACTAGCTCTCGAACTGAGCTAGCTTTCTGGCCGCAAGGATTGAGGCCATGATTGCAATAATGCGCTTGCGGACCTTCGTCCACCCGGTGCTGTGTACCGGTCGTCAATGCGGCGAACAAGGGTCAATTTCCGTACGTTTTGCCCCGTCCACCCGTTTTTCGAGTAGTTGGTGAAATCGCCTGATTACGTCAGGTTGACCAAAGCTGCTAGCCTGAATACCCTCACCAGACTAGAATTGCCGCATGTTTCGTACGCTCCGCTTCATAGGGCTTGTGATAGCCCACACGGTAGCCGCAACTATCGGGACCGGCGTTGTAGAACATGCAATCTGGAGAGTGGTTCCGACGCACTCGATTGTCGGCGTGCTCTGGAAGGAATGTATTTTGAGCACAATTTGTGCAAGTTTGATTGGGTTTGGCATGTGGAGAACATGGCGGACTTCGTCGACAAAGTGGGCGTGGGTTCTTCCCGCAGTATGGTTCGCGTTCGGGTTCCTAGCCACACATGGCAACGTTTGGGGTGGCCTCTTCGGCGTTCATTCCGGTAGCGTCCTCGACCCGCCGGACACCAGAACCTTTTTCACGTTTACAGCACCGCTGCTTCGCGGCACCTTCTATTCTGTTGGTGCACACATTTCGTCGCTTTTGTACTCAGAGCCGATTACTTCCACTCAGTGAAATAGTTGATCGGACGATTGGTGAAACATCGCCATATCACTCATTGACCCGGCCCACTGGGCCAGTTTTGGACAAAATGGGCGAACAGACGGCGCAAGCTTGTGATAACGCCTGATTTCGTCAACAACGCTCTGATACCCTTAAAACGTGACCGGTTCACCATCACTGGCCAGCGATTTAGCTGAACTTGCTCGATTGCTTCGCAAGTATGGTCACGATGGGCAGGCGACAGTCGCGGAGGAAATATTCACCACGATAGAAACGCCCTATCCCGATTACAAACGCTTGGCAGGAGTCGATATGTGGGGCGGCTCGGGCGCGGTTTGGGAAGTAAGTCTCACATCCCCGATAAAGTCCAGTGAGGCGCGTCAGGACCAGAATGCCTTCCATCAAACGATCATCCGAATCGCTGCAGCCATGGATCGTATCGGAATTGGGACTGACCGGTCACGTTCAACTGCGAAGATTTTTGAGGAATGGCTTAATCGAGGAATCGTCTAGATGCTCGTTTGGTTTCGCAAACTTTTGTGTAGTTGGTGAAATCGCCTGATTACATCTGCTTCGGTTCGGCGACGAATGCTAAATTTCGTCCGCAGGATCAGGTTCCAAGTTTGATGCACCTGCAGCTTTGAACAACCATCGAAGCGATCCCCATGGAAACGGCCAAGCTTCCACTTCCACGGCCACAATTATGTGATCGGAATCTCCCAATTCTGTGGCATCCCACCAAAACCACTGCCGATTTTCCGGTTGTAGCCAGTAAAGCCAGCTATCAAGAGACCAACGCTTTTCGCTTTCCGCTTTCGCCTGTTCAACTGCAGATAACCCTTTCCACCAGGCATGCCATCGTTCTGCTTGTTCCTGCGTCATTGGCGCAGCGCATGACGAAGTGAACCATTCTGGTAACTTAACGGCCCATTGTTCGTCAGTTGGCCAACCGGTGAGCGCAGTCTCGTCAACGATTTTCAAGACCGAAATTACGCGCGCCCAAACATCCTTTCCTCCAAGTGGACACCTCGCTACAAAACTAACGGTGCCTACTCCGCTGGACTTTTCGTCTGGGGCCGGCGCTCTATTCAAACGCCGCAACTCACCTTCTATCTGTGATAGGTCTTCAGCCATCTAGATGGGTTGTAACACGACGCCAGGAGCCTTAGACCATCGATTGCAAGATCGTCGGGGGACGCGGAGCCACGGCCACCTGTCGAAAAATCGCCATTACACCAACTACTTTGACGGAAAAGCCTTTTCTGAGTAGTTGGTGTAATCGCCTGTTAACAGCAGCTACTCGAAGCCGCTCACGCTAGTCAGGGATCGTCTTGGCTGCTTCGGGACACTCCGCGCCGACGGATTCCAAATCCTTTTGAAGGACTAGATAACCTTGAAGTTCGCTCTCACCCTTCTTTATCAATGACGATTTCCGAAGGTCGTAATCTTCGCGGATGGTCTTAACACGCTGAACATCCGCTTGCGTGAACGGACGTCCGGTGGGCCAAGCCTTCTTTATTTCAATTTGCATTTCGTTGTCGAGCGCTGCCAGCGCTTCTTTGAATCCCTTCCGGATGCGCTCGAACTGATCGACGCGCGCCCGCAGGGGTTTTACCCGGTCTGCGATTGCCTGGTTTTCGTAATCGCTTAGTTTTCGCCCATGCTCCGTCTTGGGATCGGAGCAGATCTCGCGAAATACAGATCTCATGCGGTCTAGTTCCTGTTCCAGGTCGCCCGACGTGCCGGATTGCTTTTCACCATCATCACTCTTCAAATCTTCGTTGGTGACGACCTTCGCCGTCGGTTGCTTCGGGCGCTCACGGTTAGCGCGGGCGACGTCGCCCAGAGACTGAGCCCAACTCGAGACCGCCAAGGTCAGGATTGCGAGCACGCTGATCCGCTTCATGGGGAGAGTTTAGCGTCTACGGAAACGGATGCCATTGACGAAAGTAATGAGGTATCCCAGCCTTGGATATTTGTGTCATCGCCTGTTCTCAACAGTTAGCTGCATGACCGAATCAGGGGCGTAAATGGTGTTAACAACATTTATATTGCAGACAACGCATTTTCCACCGTGGCCCCGTCCGAGCCATGTGCATCCTAGCATTTAAACGATTAACCTAATTTGTTTTCGCGACGGGAGATCTGATCACGTTCTGCAACCGTTGAGGGGCTAACACAACATTGTCTTTGCGCAACGAACCTATTTTTCTGTTATGCCATCCTTAATAGGTTTGGGATTCAGCTGTGTCAGTGACATTCGGGTGTCCACAGATCTAAACGGAGGCTACTTGGCTCCATACTCAATCCGCGTTCTGGTAGTAGATGATTACGAACCATTTCGGCGGTTCGTCTGTTCGACCCTTCAGAACCACCTGGAATTGCTAACCATCCTTGAAGCGTCGGATGGAGTGGGAGCCGTTGAACTAGCACAGGCACTGCAACCGCACTTGATCCTTCTGGATATTGGGATTCCCAAGCTCAATGGAATCGATGCGGCACGGAGAATCCGTGAGCTTTCTCCACAATCGAAAATCCTATTTGTCAGCCAAGAATCTTCGGTCGATATGGTGAAAGGAGCTTTCAGTGCAGGTGCATCGGGCTACGTCGTTAAGCTGGAGGCGGGAAACGAACTATTGACCGCTGTGAGAGCTGTTCTTCGGGGCGAGAGGTTTATCGGGCGCAGGTTTGCAGGTCACACTTTTCCGGAAGTCTCGGATGTGCCAACCCGCGGAAGCGCCCCAAGCATTGCGGTCCCCGCATCGCTGCAACCGCAGACCGTAGAGATCGCCCGCCGACACGAGGCAGGGTTCTATTCGGATGATGCGAGTCTTCTGGACGGCTTCACTCAGTTCGTCGGCTCTGCTCTGAAGGTCGGGAATGCAGTGATTTTGGTCGCGACCGAGTCGCATCGAGACAGGCTTCTTCCGAGATTGCAGGCTTACGGATTGAATATTGGTGCCGCGATTGAGCAGGGTAGGTACATCTCGTTGGATGCTGCCGACACGATCTCGACATTCATGGTTAACGACCAGCTCGATCCGGTTCGGTTTTCCAGAGCCACCGTCGATCTCATTCTGGGTGCAGCCAAGAAGGGAAAGTTTCCCCGCGTTGCAGTCTGCGGAGAATGTGCGCCTCTTCTGTGGGCGCAAGGTCATGCAGAGGCGGCGGTTCGGCTCGAACACCTTTGGGATGAGATAGCCGAGACCCTCGATCTAGATGTATTCTGCGGCTATACATTGGGTAGCTTTCAGGGCGGGATCGGCAGCCAGACGTTCCAAAGAATCTGTGCAGAACATTCAGCCGTTTATTCCCGGTAAGTCCGTGGTGAATTTGGTGGCGAATCCCTGTTTATTCACAGGGGACGTGGGTTTCCAGTGAAATCAGACGATTCGTGCTGTCTCCGTAGGCGATTCTCTAACCCTCGGCCCGGTGGGAAGCGGGCCTTGGCCTCTGACAAGTCTTCCGGTTTACCGAACGCATCTCAGGCGGGGCACATAACGCGGATTGACTGCCTCCGTTCATCTTCAGTTGTCGTAACATCGCCATTTCACTCAAAACCTATCCCAACCAAGGTCAATGAGTGGAAATCGCCTGTTAACAACAGTTGCCGCGGCAACGGCCGCCGCACACGGCGTTGAGGGTGAAATCTATTTGGGCGGAGGAGCGGATTGGCCCACCGGCTTGATCAACAGTGATGGAAGCTCGGAAGCAATCTGCAGGTCCACGAGAAGATCCAGCCGATGCTCGAGTTGGAGGAATTTGGCAACCGTCAAAGATGAAAGACCGGCCTTCTGGAATTCTTTAGCATACTTCTTCTTCAGATCTAAACGGCGGGACTCGAGGTCGATGCTTTGATCGATGATGGCCTTTGCGTCGGCATCGGTCATCGCAGCGAATTTGTCGTCGTACGATTTTATTAAGGCCAGTCGCTGATCATTAAGCTTTCTGACATCGGCTTCGTATTTCCGGTACACGGGCCAGAATGCTTTGCTCTCCTGATCATTGAATTGCATGGCCTGAGTGATGATGGCCACATGGTCCGCTCTCACGTCTGCGCGGAGCGACTCGATATAGGAATCGAGGCTCGGTTCACCGGTTTGCGCGGCGGTGAAACTGGAAAAGACACCAAGCCAAAGCAGAACGACTGCGAACACGATTCTCATTCTCATCTCATTCATCCTTCTTAACGTTAGGGCCAGCACGAGTGATTGCGAACATCGCACCGCGCCTTCATCGTCTGACAAGGTCACAAAGGTCAACGCAAGATCGATCAAGCGCCCATGGGAGTGATTCCGTAGCATCGGGCCAGGTCATTGATGCCTGTCCGTAATGCCGCCCAGTAACGTTCGGGCTGCGTGCCATAATTGCCGCGCGTCATGACTTGGTTGACGCGTCGCGCGCTATCCATGACCTGTTCCATCTGGGCTCGGGTCTCGATGTAATTGGGGGTCGGATCGAACTTACGCCGAAGCCGATTTGTAGTCCGATTGAGATCATCCAAAGCGTCTTCCAAGTCATCTTTCGTCTGCTTCGCTTGATCTTGACGGACCTGCGTATTGGAGGGGTTTGCTTGCCTCCGCCGCGTGGTCGCCCCGTCCTTCTGTGTCGATTGTGCCCCCGACCGAGCGTCGTCGCCGCGGGTTTCCAAGTATTTGCGGAATTCATCTACTCCGTCTTCTACTTTGCGGATGCGGTCGGCTACTTGCGCCTTTGAGAACGGGCTCGTCTGCGCTTGGACATCTCCAGCGCTCAAGGCTACGACCATAACGCAAGCTAATAAGCTAATGATTTTTGATCCCATTGCAGCCGCCTCCCCACCATGTGACCCACCGGCACGAACCCCTCGCTATGGCGAACCCCGCGCCATTAGAAGTGGCGCCCTAGCACATGAGAACTGGCAAAAGTGACAGAACGGGCCTCGTCCCGCGTTGGACGATTGGCGGAGAATGACCCTTACACTCGTCGACCGCGTTCCCAGGAATGGCCCGCCACTTTGACTTTGCCAATATCTGCGCGCAGAATCCATCGAAAGAAGGAGGCATCATGCGAAGCAAGGGTTTCCCGATTCTTGGGCTGGTTCTAGCCCTGGCGCTCGCGGCTAGCGCCCAGACAAAGGCTGGCGTTAAGCAGGAGGTCTCCGTGGCGCATCAGCAATCTCCACGGTTCTTGCAGATTGTCAATGAGTCCAGAGAACGTGTCCGAGAAACCAGCGCAGATGAGGTGAAGGCGAGACAAGATCGCGGCGAGAAATTCACTCTCATCGATGTGCGCGAGGAAAGCGAGTTTGCCATGGACCATTTGCCGGGAGCGATTCATCTAGGCAAAGGAGTCATTGAGCGCGATATTGAAAAGAAAGTGCCCGACCTCAACGCTACTGTTGTCCTCTACTGCGGTGGGGGCTACCGCTCCGTGCTTGCCGCCGACAACTTGCAGAAAATGGGCTATAGGAATGTATTCTCCATGGATGGCGGCATTCGTACCTGGCGGGAAAAAGGATTTCCTCTCACGAAATAACTCACGGCAGAGTGGTCAGGCGGCGGCGTATAGGAGCAGTTCTGATTTAAAGCGACTTCGCGAGATTGCGCCAAGGATATTCGGGAAACCCGAATCTGTTCGTAGTCAGGGAAAAATCGCCATTTCACTAATTACATTGCCCGGGCCTGTTTTCAGTAGTGGTGTAATCGCCTGTTTTCGTTAACAACCCTAAGCCACACGTTTCGCCATCTTCTTGGCCGAAATAGCTTGGGCCGTTTTCGTAGGCACGGTATCCCCTTCGGGATGCTTGGGAACTGGCAGCAGGAGCGGCCGGATGTGACGTCGCATACAGCCGTGGCATCTGACAAGTCGGAGCAAAAACAGAGCAGGAAGACTTTCCTGGAATGTCTTCGGGGTGGAGACGAAGACCTTGGAGCTGCCGCAATACGGGCAATTTTTTAGGCTTATTCGTCGCACGTTGTCCCTTCATCCATTTCCCGTATGAGCATTTGAAATAAAGATCCGCGAGTAGAACATGTCTGCGCGACGCAGAGGCTTTCATCAACAATCCCCCACGTTCCCATACATTGCAGCAAATGACATTTACCCCTGCATACTGACAAGACTTACAGTCTTGCCTAGAACTGTAGTTGGTGAAGAATCGCCACTACACCAACAACGGGCCGGCCTTCTCATCACATCTGGTTACATCAGCCGCGAGTGGGTATTTTGGTCTTTCGAGTGAAACTGTCATTGTTGACAGCGGCGGTCAACAAAAAAGAGGGCGATAATGGATGACACTTTTGTCCTTCTGACCGAGAACGCCTGCGACGTTTCGATCTCGAAACGTAGGTAGAGCTGGGTTCATGCGGTTGCCGCCAAAACTTCTTGGCCTCGGGTTCCCATTGACAGGCAATTGAAAGGAGGTCGCAAAATGAAAAATCGCGTATTCGCGATGCTGTTTTTGTCCGCGGCTTTTGCTCTGGCGCTATTCGCACAGGCACCGACCGCCGGTTCGAACGCGCAGCCCTCTGCCCAGAATAATGTGGACACTATTTGCAAAGAACCGCTGGAGCCTGCGTCCAACGAAGGTTTCTGGGACGAAGGCGAGGAGCCGAACCTTGGAAATCTAATCGGGCATGGATTCTATCGTAAGAACGACGTACAAAAGCAGACAAGCCCGATCAAGACTTGCCTCGACGAACTGAGTGCCACGGCCGCCAGTCAGACTAAGGCGATTAAGGACGCGGATCTGAAGGCCCAACAAATCGTGGCGCTGGCTTCCGCCAAGTCCAATGAAGCCGATCAGCATGCCATCGACGCCGGCAACCGCGCGCAAGCAGCGCAACAAGCGGCCACCCAAGCGTCAGCCCGCATTGCAACCGTGGAGCAATTAGTGGGCACCGCTGGCCAATATCAAGGCGGCACGGAAACTGCAATTCAATTCCGTCCCGGCCAAAGTGTGTTGAGTAAAAGCGCGAAGGACGCTCTCGACCAGTTGGCAGAACCTCTAAAGGACCGAGGTAACTACGTCATCGAAGTCCGAGGCTTTTCGACAGGCCAAGGCCAGGCCGCGATTGCCGACTCGCGGAAGATGGCAGACTCGGTTGCCCATTACTTGATCCTCAATCATCAGATCCCAGTCCATCGCATCTACGTTCTGGGGATGGGCAATACGCCAACGGCTGCCAGACACGGAAGCACCGGCAAGCAAAGGGGCGGAGCCCGAGTCGAAATTAGCCTGCTCAAGAATGATCTGACAGGCCCAGAGCAACACTGATGCCGTGAAACCGGGCCCGTGCAAGGCATGTGTTGGGTAATTGTTGTAATTCACGGCACTCTTAGGACGATTGAACACGGCGATTGCAGATCCTCTTGGATTGCTGTGGCTGCTATTGTTGGCGAAAAATCGCCATTACACTCATAAAGCCAAAAAAAAGGTTGCTACGCGTGACAATTCGGGAGGCTTTTCACAAGTAGGGACGTGGTGCTCACGCATGGGCTCGATGGTTGTGTCGTAAGTCGCTGAGGTGCTCTACATCAACTCTGCCACCTACAAAAGTTAAGACAGAACACAACATGGCGTCGCGCATTCGAGTAGCGAACCGGCTCTTGCTCAACCTGAGCGAGGTGCTTGTAAACAGTTCATGTCATTTTCCCCGAACGGAAACGACTGCCACATCTGACAGTTTAAAGCCATGTGATCTTCTGTTCTTATTAGAACGTGATCCGCGAAACCTCGCCGTCACATGAGACGCGATCGTCTTACAGAAAAGGAGAAGCAGCGATGAGATTTCGAATAATCACTTCAAGTCTTGCGGTCATTCTGCTGGCTGCAGGTTTAGCAAGTGCCGGCGATTCACCCGACGAGAAACGGGAAAAGACTCGCAAGATGGCTGATGAAACTCTACAAGACTTGTACAAGGTGGAACCCACAGCTCAGGCTGTGATCCAAAAAGCTGCCGGATATGCCGTTTTCAATAACATGGGGGTGAACGTGTTGTTGTTGAGCACGGCGCGTGGTGCAGGAATCGCTGTCAACTCTAATACCAAACAGGAAACCTTCATGAAGATGGTTTCTGCTGGCGGCGGTCTGGGTCTGGGAGTAAAGGACTATCGGGTGATCTTCGTGTTCGAGACCGATAAAGCATTTGCCCAATTTCTCGATTCTGGCTGGTCGGGCTCAGCACAGACTGACGCTGCCGCGAAAGCTGGAGAGAAGGGCGGAGCCTACTCGGGAGCGGTCGAGGTTGCCCCAGGCGTTTGGGTGTACCAGGTTACGAAGAATGGCCTTGCCCTCCAGTTGACGCTGCAGGGTACGAAGTATTACAAGGACGACGATCTCAACAAGAAATCATAGCAACCGACCGCGAAGGTCAGCGTATTAAGGACGGGACGCGGCTGGTTGGTTCGGTTCCGAAAGAAATCATTGGCATTGAGAGGTTCGTTGCGGAGGAATTCGAAAACCGTACCATGGAAATCGTTGCTACCCGATTTTGCAATCGATGTAACGTTCGCTCCTCCACAGGGTCCATATGCCGCATCGGACACTCCAGTCTGCACCTTGAATTCTTGAATACTGTCAGGGTTGGG
>Ga0207649_10000409_pt1 | contig 31867 bp, 34 predicted proteins | sample KBSC43metaG_FD_184317 | JGI IMG/M metagenome (GOLD analysis project Ga0207649, IMG submission 184317) | Corn rhizosphere microbial communities from Kellogg Biological Station, Michigan, USA - KBS C4-3 metaG (SPAdes) (version 2) | ecosystem: Host-associated > Plants > Roots > Rhizosphere > Soil ... | reverse complement strand
TCACGGCCCACGCCGGATAAAAAGGAGTCTCGGGCCAAATTCGCGCCCGATCTCTTTTCATGGACGTAAACCTTTCCGACCTCAAGACGCTGCTGATCGACAACTGCATGCTTCGCCTCACGCCCGACGAAATTTCCGAGACCGCCCCGCTGTTCGATCCGAACGGCCTGGGACTCGATTCCATCGACGCCCTGCAGCTTTCCGTCGCCGTCGAAAAAGCCTACGGCGTGAAAATCCAGGATGCCGCCGTCGCCCGCGAGGCTCTCTACAGCCTCGCCGCCCTGCGCGACTGGCTCGGCCGGCAATCCCCGCCCGCGTAACCGCACGTCGCGTCGCGCCATGGAGGAATTCGACATCGTCATTGCCGGCGGAGGCCCGGGAGGCAGCGCCGCCGCGACCTTCCTCGCCCGCGCCGGCCGGCGAACGCTCCTCCTCGAAAAGGAGGCGCATCCCCGCTTCCGCATCGGTGAATCCCTGCTGCCCTACGGCAACGACCTCCTCCGCGAAATGGGCGTCTGGGAAAAAGTCGTCGCCGCCGGCTGCTTCATGCCGAAACACGGCGCGGAATTTTGCACCGCGGACGGCCTCCAGTTTCAGCGCTTCTCCTTCGCCCAGGGCCTCGGTCCTGAATACGCGATGACGTATCAGGTCGAACGCGCAAAGCTCGACGCCCTCCTCATCGCGCACGCCGCGGAATGCGGCTGCATTGTGCGCGAGCGAGCCACGGTCACGGACCTGAAGCCCTCGCGCGATTCCGTCACCGTCACCTACAACGAGGCCGGCGAGCGCCGCACCGTGCGCGCCGCGTGGTTCATCGACGCCACCGGACGCGACGCCCTGGCCGGACGCCTGCTCAAGCTGCCGAAGCGCGCGACCCTCACCGCAAAGCGCATCGCGACCTACGCGCATTTTCGCGGCGTTTTTCGCAACGAGGGTCTCGAGGCCGGTAACATCACCATCGCCCGCCTGCCGGGCGGCTGGTTCTGGTTCATTCCGATCAATGCCGAGATCACGTCCGTCGGTTACGTGCGGCGGTTGAGCGATTCCAAGGCCTCAGGCCTGTCTCCCGACGAGGAATTCACGCACGCCGTCGCCCGCTTTTCCGGCGTCGCCGAACGCCTGCGCGCGGCGGAACGCGCGGGAGAATTTCGCACCACCAGCGATTACAGCTACCGCTTCACAACCTTCACGCCGCATCCCCGCGTGCTGCTCGCCGGGGACGCCGCCGGCTTCGTCGATCCCATTTTTTCCTCCGGCGTGATGATGGCGCTCAAATCCGCCCGCCTCGCCGCCCGCTTGATTCTCGCGTGTCCCGGTCGTGGTCTCGCCCCCACGCAACGCCGCCGTTACACGCGCGAAGTCCGCCGCATGATGGACGTCTATGTGCGGATGATCCGCACGTTCTACGACGATCCCGCCTTCGAAATTTTCATGCACCCGCAACCAATGCTCGGTCTTCCCGCCGCCGTTGCCGCGGTGGTGGGCGGCAATACCGACCTGCCCTTCCGCCTGCGCTGGCGCCTGCAGGCATTCTACCTGCTCTGCTGGTTGCAACGCCACTTCGCCCTGGCCCCGCGCATTCCGTTTCTCACCGGCGCCCTCGCCTCGCAGCCCTCCCGCCCTTGAAATCCCCCGCCGCGCGTTTTCCCTTCTTCCATCGCGGCGCGGGTTACGCGTTCGGCGCCTGGCTCGGAAAATGGATGCCGCGCCGCGCCGCGCAATGGACCGGCGGCGCGATCTCGCTGCTCTACGCACACCTCCAGCCGGCCCGGGTCGGCGTCGTCCAACGCAATCTCGCGCTGGTCAAGAATCGTTCCGTCACCGCAGCAGAAGCCCGCGCCGTCTTCCGCGAATTTGGCCGCACGCTCGGCGACTACTTCCACCTCGCGGAACGCCCCGCCGAGGCTGCGCTCGGCTTGATCTCCGAGCACATCGGCTGGGAACATTTCGAAACCGTCCGCCGACACGGTCGCGGCGGTCTCCTCCTCACGCCGCACCTCAGCTTCTTCGAGCTCGGAGGCGTGGCCGCGCATGCGAACGGCTTCGAGATCGTCGCGCTCACGAAGCCCGAGAGCACGCCCGCTCTCACCGCCTGGCGCGCCGCCTACCGCGCCCGCTGGGGCGTGCAAACTGTCGAGATCGGATCCGAGGATTCGTTCGTCTTCCTCGACGTCGCCCGGCATCTCGACGCCGGCCGATTCGTCGCCGCGCTCGTCGATCGTCCCAACTCGACGAAGACCTATCCCGTCACGCTGCCGGGCGGCGCCACCGGCTTCTCCGGCGCCATTTTACTCCTCGCGATGGCCCGCGGCTGCCCGGTACTTCCGGTCACGACAGTGCGCCTCGCGAATGGAACCTATCGCGTGGAGGCGCACGAGCCCTTCCTTCCCGAACGCGGTGAACGCGGCGACTCCCAGGCCGCGATCTCGCGTTACTGCCAGCAACTCGCAGACATCTTCGCGCCCGTGATCGATCGTCACCCAAGTCAGTGGTTCCACTTCGTCCCGCTTACCGCGGAGGCGTCAGTCGAACCACGTCCGTAGCACCGCGACGTCGAGTTTCCCCCGCGTCGTGCGCGGCAGCTCCGGCACGACCGCCAGTTGCCGCGGCCGCTTCCATGGGGCAACCGCCGCCGCCAGCGCCGCGATGATCTCGGGCCTGGGCCGCGTGGACTCCACCGCACCCACGAGTTGATCCCGCTCTCCGCCGCTCCGCACACTCACCCACGCCGTCGTCACGCCCGGAATGGCCCGCAGCGCGGCCTCGATCTCGCGCGGATTCACCTTCCGCCCGCCGATGTTCGCCATCGGCGTCACCCGGCCGGTGATCTCCAGTTCCCCATCATTCGTCCAGCGCCCAACATCCGCGAGCGTGCAGCGGCCGCGCGGCATCGCCACCGCCGCGCTGCTTACCTGAATGCGCCCGCCGCGCGTCACCCGCACCGTCACGCCATCCAACGGCCGCCCCACCGAACGTCCCGTGCGCGACGCCGCTCCGGACGCGTCGAAACAAATTCCGCCGGTCTCCGACGAGCCGTAAAAATTCCGCACGCGCCGGCGAAAACGTCGAAAGAAATCCTGCGCCGTCGCGGCGGGCAATGGCGCGCCCGCCGAGATCACCAGCCGCAGCGTGCGCAGATCGTAATCGCCCTCGATTCCCGCGAGAATTTGCAGCACCACCGGCACCGCCGGCAGCACCGTGATGCGCCGCGCCGCGATCCACTCCAGCACCTGCCGCGGCACGTAGGACGCCGCCGTCACCACGCCCGTGCCCTGCATGACCAGCGGCATCACGAGATTGCCGAGCCCGTAGGAATGCCCGAGCGGAAGGATCGCCAAATTCCGATCCCGGGGACGGATTTTCATTGTGCGAATAATGTTCCGTCCGTCGGCGAGCAAGTGCGAAGCCCGGCACGGAATCACCGTCGGCGCGCCGGTCGAGCCCGACGTGATTTTCGCCACCGCGAATCGTCGCCACGCGATTCCATCCGCGCCTCGGCCCAGCGAAACGAGCTGCGCGCCGTCCAACGCATGGGTCGCGCCCAGCGCCGCAGCTTCCTCGCGCCAGTCGCGCGAGGCGGAGGCTTGGTCGATCGGCAGCGCCGCCACGCCGGCGCTCTGCGTGGATAGAAAAGCCGTCATCCAGGCGGGACTCGTCGGCAGGGAAAACGCGACGCAGCCGCCGCGCGCCCGCCCCAGTTCCGCCTCGTCGGCGAGCAAACGCGCCCGCACCACCAATTCCCGTGCGGTCCAGGCCTCATCGCTGTCGGCGGCTTCGATTACGCGCCGCCGCGGGCACTGCTCCGCCACGGCCGCAAAGGCCCGCCAGATCCCGCCTGCCGCCGGCTTCCGCGCCGACCCGCCGCCGCCGCTCATTCGCCGGGCGTTTACGGATGGGCCGACTTCATCACCTGCGACACGTAGGCCGCGCTGCCGCCGATCGCGCCCGCAAAAAACACCTGGCTGAGCGTTACCGGACCGGAACTCTCGATCAGCCAGCCGTCGGAAAGCTGGCGATTGGAATAAACGATCGGCGACAGATGGCGGCTGATCGTTTCCGTCTCCGGCAGCTTGTTCACATCGACATACGTGCCCACGTCCGACGACATCGCCGCCGCGAAAATCGCGATCGGCCGCACGCGGTTATAGATTCCCTCGAAGAGTCCCTTGCAGTCGAGGTAGCCAAACGCCTGGCCGTCCGCCTTGTAGGCCGGGAGCGCGGGCTTGAACGCCGTGGCGGTCTCGAGCGTGGGCGCGCCGGACTGCGCGGAAAGCGCCCGCTCGAGTTCGGATCCCGTGAGCGACGCGTAAACGAACTTCTCGTTGATCGCCAGGGCCGGATCGACGAGCTGAATCTTCGCCGCGGGAAATCCCACGACGCTCGCTCCGTGCAGCTCGCTGGCGGTCGTGGCCACGCCCGCCTTTCCAAGCAGTCCCTCGACCAGCGCGGTGACGCGTTGGCGGTCCTTCACCTCGATGACCGCGAGGACGGACGGAATCATCGCGCTCGCGGGCCAGCTCAAGACCAAGCCGGCATCATGCCCGAAAATTTGCGGCAATTCCTTCAAGTCGATTTTCGCGGCGGCGAGGAAGGCTTGCGCCTCCGGCGGCAGCGAGGCGTAATATTCGTCGCTGGCCACCGTCTTCAAATCGAGCGTCGCGTCGTAATAGAACGTCGTCTCGGGCGTCGTGAGCGCCATCGGCGAACGGTCGATCTCCGGTAGCTTCGGCGCATCGGGATAGAGAATGAACGTCGCCTCCTTTTGATCGGCCCCGTCGAAACGCAGCGTGCCACCCACGGCCTTCATCTTCTCGAGTTGCGCGAGCTGCTTCTCGTTCACGCCGCCCGATTTTTGCTTCTCCCCAATCGCCAGAACGAGGTCGACGACCGGCTTGAAGCGCGCGAACCAGGCGAAATCGGGGTCCTTTGGCAGATGAGCCGCGACGGCCCGGAAATCCTCGTTGGCCGCGAGCGACGGCGACTTGTTGCGGCCGGCGGCGCGGTCGAGCGCCTGCTTGAGCGCGGCCTCGCTGTTCGACAGGAAGCCCCAGCGCCCGTGCGCACCGCTGAAGAGCAGCGGCGCGGCGCCCGTGAAAGTCGTCACCGTGTCGCCTTCATAGTCGGCTGTCGTGCGCTTCGCGTTTGGCACGGCCTTGTCGAGTTCGTGATAGAGACGTTCCATCGCGCCATCGAGTTCCGAGCGTGCGCCGAAAAACTCGAAGCCCAGCACGACGTCGGCGCCCGTCTCGCGCAGTCCGGTCACCGCCACGAACAGACGGCCCGGCTTCACCCGCAGCAGCAGATCGAGTCCCTCGAGGCCGCCCTTCGAGGCCGCGAGTTCCATCGGCTTTTTCAGAAAATCGGCCACCGCGGATTCCGCGCCGATCTGCGCCAGCGCGGTCTTCGGCCAGCGATCCAGCGAGGTCCGCACATCCGGCACCGCGACGAAGAGCACGCTGTCCGCCGGCAGGAGCTGGGCCGCCTGGATGGACCCGGGCTTGAGAAGGAAATAGCAGGCGCCGCCGGCGAGCAGGGCGAGCACGACAAGGACAACAAGCAGTCGTTTCATGGGCGAAGAATGTCCGATTGCCGGGCGGAACTGTCGAGCAGCAATCGGGGACCGAAGCGCCCTCAGGCCGGCCGCGGCTGCGCGCCCGCCAGCGCGGATTCCTTTCGCCGCACCCACTCGCCGAGCGGCAACTCGAGGAAGAAATACGAGAGCGACGCCACGCCGACGGACAATGCAAAGAGGACCGCCGTCCGTATCGCCAGATTGTCATGCACGCCCAATCCGTGCCGCTCCAGCCAGGGCGTGAGCGCGATATTCACGAGCACGTGGAAGATGTAGAGCCCGTAGCTGATGCGCCCGAGAAAGATGAGGCCGGGATTCTCAAAGACCGCGCCGACCACGCCGCGCCATCCGGCCACCGTCCGTAGCAGCATCCACGCAAAGAAAAAATTCTCGAGCGTCTCGATGACCGCCGCCCACGCGCCGGGAAACGGACCGAAGCGCACGAAGCGCGCCGCAACGTAGCAGCCAAGCGCCGCCAGGCCCACGAACGCGCCGGCCCACCCCGACGTGAGCGCCAGCGGCCGCTCCGACTTCCTCACGCACGCGATGAGCGCTCCCAGCGCGAAGGTGTCGATCACGCCCGGCAGCATCACCCATCGGTAGAAATCCGAGATTCCGGTTCCGATCACCGTGGCGCGAAAAGCGAACCCGCCCACCACAAGCACCAGCAGCACCGCCGGCAGCCATTTCCGTGGCGTCACCAGGATGAGAAACGGCCAGAGCAGATAAAACTGCTCCTGCACCGAGAGCGACCACAAGTGCGACGCCCCTGCCGGCCAATCCCCGGTCTTCAGCGCGTAGAAGTTGGAGAGAAATGTCAGGTGCCAGCCGACCGCCTGCCGGAATTCCGGGAGCCCCATCAGGCAGGCCCCCGCGATCATCAGATAGAGCACGGGAATCAGTCGCGCCATGCGTCGCGCGTGAAAGCCGAGCAGTCCCGACCAATAGCCGCCGCCCGCCCGCGCCGCGTCGGCCTGCAGCCGCCACAGCGATTGCGTGATGAGATATCCGCTCAGCAAAAAGAAAATCCGCACTCCGATGGGGCCCCAATCGAACAGGCCCGGCAGGCGCACCTCGAAATGATGCAGCACCACCGAAAGGATCGCGATCCCGCGCAGGCCGTCGAGCTGCGGTTGATAGCCGCTCTTCTTTTGCGGCGGCGCGGGGGCCGCGCTGGAAACCGCCGGGGCAACAACAAAAGCGGAGGCAACAGACATCAGGTCAAAAACGAATCGTCCCCGGGTTTATTCAGCGAAAATTCTCCCGGCAACTTCCATTCTCGGGAAAAAATCATTTGGGACTGGCCGGGCGGAAGGGAATCCGCAACGATTTCGCCGGTGCTGCCCGAAGTCGAAAAACTCCTCACGTTGCAGGAACGCGATCAACGCATCCGCGCTTTCCAACTCGAACTCCACGCCATTCCCGAAGAGCGCCGCTTTAAGGAAAAGCAAATCACCGACTCCGCCGCCCGCCTCGAGGCCGCGAAGACCCGGATGAAAGAGATCGAGGTCGAGCGCAAGTCGCTGGAAGTCCAGGCCCAGGCCAAACGCGACGCCATCGCGAAATACCGGACCCAGCAATTCCAGACGCGCAAGAACGAGGAATTCGCCGCGCTCGGGCACGAAATCGGTGCCGCCGAGAAGGCCATCGTCGCCATCGAGGATCGCGCGCTCGAGCTCATGGAGGAGGCCGAGACGCTGCGTCCGGTCGTCGCCGAAGCCGAGCGCGCCCATCACGAGGAACGCACCAAACTCGAGGCCCAGATCGTCGAACTCGGCAAAAAAGCCGCGAACATCGAGGCGCGCGTCGCCGAGCTCACCGCCGGCCGCCCCGCCCTCACCGAGGGCCTCGACGAGGATTTTCTCGATCAATACAACCGACTCTTCAAGAGCAAGAACGGCTCCGCGCTCGTGGAGCTCGAGCACGAGGTCTGCACCGGCTGCCACATGAAGGTGACGACGCAAACCTTCCTCGGCGTGAAGGCCGAGAAGGAGATCATCCATTGCCCGAATTGCGGGCGGATCCTGCATTTGCCGGCCTGAGGCCGCCTCACGCGCGCCAGTCCGCTTCCCGCGCCGCCAGCGCGACGGCCTTTCGCCGGGCGAGGATCATTCGTGTGATCGTGGAGGCATTGATCGTCGCGAGGAGGAGTTCGAGAATCGTGCCGCCGATCGATCCGCACAGGAGATTGTTGGCGAGCCACAGCAAGGTGCAGCCGAACAGGATCACGCGCATCGTAATTCCGTGGCAGAGGAACATCGCGATGACCGCCGCGCCGGACGCGCCAATCGGCAACCAGCCGACGGGGTTGGTGATGTAGTGCGCGCCGAGCCAGAGGATCACGCCGAGAAAAATCACCACGAGAAACGGCGAGCGATAGCGCATCGAGATCAAGGAGCGCGCGCTCGACACCGTTGCCCCGATCGCCGCCGGCCCATTGCCGAGCAGATAAAAATGCAGCGCATACACGATGCACTGGCTCGCGCTGAAAAGGCGCAGGCGTTGATCGTTCCGCTGGAGGAACGCCGTGACGCCAAGGATGAGCGCGAGATAGCCCACCAGCTGGGCCGGCGCGAATACCTGCGCCGTCATCACGACTTCCCGCGACGGCTCACGAAGCCTTTTGGTGGCTGTAGAACTCGAAGCTGTCCACCAGCGCCTGCCAGCTCGCCTCGATGATGTTCTCCGACACGCCAACCGTGCCCCAGGAGCGACGGCCATCCGTCGATTCGATCAGCACGCGCGTGCGCGCCGCGGTGCCCGAGCGCCCATCGACGATCCGCACCTTGTAGTCCGTGAGCGAAAGATCGTCGATCCAGTCGTAGAACGGCCGCAGCGCCTTGCGCAGCGCCGCATCGAGCGCGTTCACCGGACCGTCGCCCTCGGCGACGACGTATTCCGGCGTGCCGTTCACCATCAGCTTCACCGTGGCCTCACAGGGATTTTCCGCCGCGCTCGGCGCAAAGCGGAAATGACAGTGGTATTCCTTGAGGTCGAACAACGGCCGCGCCGCGCCGAGCTGGCGACGCACGAGCAGATCGAACGACGCGTCCGCCGCCTCGAATTCATAGCCCTCGCTCTCCAGCCGCTTGATTTCGGTAAGCGTCCGCGCGGCCTCGGGCGCGCCTTTTTCGAGCGCGAAGCCCAGCTCCTTTGCCTTCGCGAGCACGTTGCTCTGGCCGGACAAATCCGACACGACGATCGTCTGCCGGTTGCCGACGAGCGCGGGATCAACGTGCTCATAGCTGCGCGCGAGCTTCTGCACCGCGTGAACGTGTTGCCCGCCCTTGTGCAGGAACGCCGCCGCGCCGACGAACGGCGCGCGGATGTTCGGCGACACGTTCGCGAGTTCATCGACGAAGAGCGAGAGCTCGCGCAGTTGCGAAAGATCGGCCACGACGGGCGTGCCGAGCTTGAGCTGCAAATTCGCGGCGACCGTGACGAGATCGCAGTTGCCCACGCGCTCGCCGTAGCCGTTGATCGTGCCCTGCACCTGCGTCGCGCCGGCCGCGACCGCCGCGAGCGCGTTGGCCACGCCGAGACCGCAGTCGTTGTGCGTGTGAATGCCAACCGGCACGCCGAGCGCGGCGATGGCATCGGTCACCGCCTGCGCGACAAACGCCGGCAGCGAGCCGCCATTCGTGTCGCAGAGCACGGCGAGGTCCGCGCCGGCTTCGTGCGCGGCCTTGAGCGTCGCAAGCGAATACGCGGGATCGTCGCGGTAGCTGTCGAAGAAATGCTCCGCGTCATAGCAGACCTCGCGGCCGTGTTTCTTCAAATACGCGACCGTCTCGGCGATCATCGCGAGGTTCTCCTCGAGCGTGACGCCGAGCACTTCGGTGACCTGCAGCGGCCACGTCTTGCCGACGATCGTGACGACCGGCGTCTCCGCCTCGAGCAGCACGCGCACCTGCGCGTCGTCCTCGACCTTCGTCTTGCCGCGCCGCGTCGCGCCAAAGGCCGCGATCTTCGCGTGCCGCCAGGTGCGCTTCCGCGCCTCCTTGAAAAACTCGGCGTCCTTCGGGTTCGAGCCGGGGAAGCCACCCTCGATGTAGTCGATGCCAAATGCGTCGAGCCGCTCCGCGACGCGAATCTTGTCCGCCACCGAAAAGGAGATGCCGGTGCCCTGCGTGCCATCACGCAGCGTGGTGTCGTAGAGTTGGACGGATTTTTGCATCACGAGGAACGGGCACCCTACGCGAGGAGACCCGCCGCGGCAAGAAAAGCACTTTCCCGCCGAGGATCGGCTTGACAGTTCGTCACCGGTTGTGAGGCATCGCCCTCGTTGCGCCTCCCTTTTTCATGAAAGCCTCTCTTGCCTTGCTTGCCCTTCTTCTCGGAGTGGCGATTCCCGCCCCGGCGAACGTCCAATACGCCGTCACCGAAATTCGCGTCGGCGATTTTGCATTCACCTCACCGAACTCCATCAATGCCTCCGGGCAGGTCGTCGGCTCCGCGCATAACTTCTACGCCTACGCGAACGCAAAATTTCGCTGGCCCGCCTTCCCGGTCACTTCGTTCCTTTTCGCGAATGGCGCGACGACCATTCTCCCCGGCCTCGGAGGCTCCGCCGTCACCGCGAATGCCATCAACGACTCCGGCTCCATCGTGGGCAGTTCCTCCCTCACCGATGGAACCGGTCCCCGTCCGCTCTCGACCGTCTTCAAACCCGCGGCGATCCACGCCTTCCTGAACGTCGGCGGTGCGATGAGCGACCTTGGTACCCTCGGCGGCGCGACGAGCCAGGCGGCAGGCATCAACGCGGCCGGCCTCATCGTCGGCAGTTCAGCCCTCGCCGGCGACAAACACACGCACGCTTTCCTCGTCTCCGGGGGCTCGATGATCGATCTCGGCACTCTCGGCGGCCACGATAGCGCGGCGAGCGCGATCAACACCTCCGGCCAGATCGTCGGCAGTTCGGCCCTCGCCGGCGACAAGCACACACACGCGTTCCTTGTTTCCGGCGGCTCAATGGTCGATCTCGGCACCCTCGGCGGCCGCGACAGCGCGGCGAACGCCATCAACGCCGCCGGCCAGATCGTCGGCTCCGCCTCCCTCGCTCACGACAAGATCACGCGGGCGTTCCTTTACGCGGGCGGCGTGATGACCAATCTCGGCCCGACCGGCTCCGACTACAGCGCGGCCACTGCCATCAGCGACTCCGGCCAGATCGTCGGCACGTTCACGTCGCCCCGAAAACGGAGCGCCCGCGCCTTCCTCTCGTCTTCGGGCACATTCCTCGACTTGAACTCCCTCATCTCCCGCACCTCCGGCTGGGAATTGAACGCGGCAACCGCCGTCAACAACGCCGGCCTCATCGTCGGCACCGGCACCCTCAACCAACGCCCCTGCGCCTTTCTCCTCACGCCCATTGATGGCGCCACTCCCGCGCCCACGCTGGTCATCGCCGGTGGCAAAACCCGCACCACCACCCGGCCTCGCCTCGCGATCCGGGGAACCACTGCCGGCGCCGCGCTCAGCGTCACCTACCGCGTCGGGGCCAAAGGTCCCTTCCTGCGCGCCCACGGCGTCAGCCGCTGGCAATTCAACGCGCGATTGATGCCCGGCAAAAACCGCATCACCGTCGTCGCCCATGGCATCGGTGGCGATTCCGCCCCGGCACGCGTCATCGTCATCCGCCGGTAGTCCGTCGCGGCGTCCCATTTCGCCGGTTGCGCGACGCGGGATTCGCCGGTTACGCTGCAAGGCATCGTGTTTCAGGTCGTTTTCAACAAAATCAGCGCCGCGGAGATGGCGGCATTGCCCAAGGAGCTGCAGCTCGAGCTGCTCTTCGAGTTCGAGGTGCTGCCGCAGGATCTCGACAAGCTCGACGATGAGCGGTTCGGCCGCGTGAAGCGGGACGGCCGCCAGCTCCTGCGCTGCCGCGCGCACGACTACCGCATCTACTTCAGTCCGCATCCCGAGGGCATCGAGGTCCACCGCGTGCTTCACAAGAACACCATCCGCGACTTCCTCTTCCGCTCGAATCTGCCCATGACCGAGGAGGACGAGGCTCTCGGTCAAGCCGGCGGGTTCTGGGAACTCATCCACGAAGGCCAGACTCAGAAATGATTTCCGCCACCCCGGGTAGGGACGGCTGGCCCCAGCCGTCCGTCGTTCAATCATGATCCCGTTCACCACCGAGGCCGAGCGCCTCGAGCAATTCCCGGTCGCCGCCGCGCAGATTTTCACCGGCCACGCCGGCGTCACCGCCCTGCCCCGCTGCGTGGCGGATGCCATGCGCGAGCACGTCACGCGCTCGTGCGAGCAGCACCAGGAATTCGGCACCGTGTTGCAGGACATCGCGCGCACCCGCGCCCGTTGCGCAACTTTCATCGACGCCAACGCTGACGAAATCGCCCTGCTCGGCCCGACCTCGCTCGGCCTCAGCCTTTTCGCGAACGGGCTCGATTGGAGTTCCGGCGACGAGCTCGTCTGCTACCTCGATGACTACCCGGCCAACGTCTATCCGTGGCTGAACCTCCGCCGCCTCGGCGTGGAGATCAAATTCATCGAGACGGACCAACTCGGCCGCATCACGCCGGAGCACGTCGCTGCCGCGCTGACGCCGCGCACCCGCATGGTCGCGCTCGCCTCCTGCCATTTCCTCACCGGCTGGCGCATCGACGTCGACGCCATCGGTGCCCTCCTGCGCGAGCGCGGCGTCCTTTTCTCGCTCGACGCGATCCAGACCCTCGGCGCCGCGCCGCTCTCCGTGCGCCACGTCGATTTCCTCAGCGCGGACGCCCATAAATGGATGCTCGGCCCGCTCGCGATGGGCATCGTCTATGTCGCGAAGGAGCACTTCGCCCGCTGTCATCCGACCTTGCTCGGCGCGTGGAACGTGCATTCCCCGCAATTCATCACGCAGAATCACCTGTCCTTTCCCGAGACGGCCCAGCGCTATGAGCCCGGCGTGCTCAACGTCACCGGCATGTATGGCATGCTCGCCGCCATCGACCTGCTGCTCGGCACGGGCCTGGAGACCGTGGAGGCGCGCATCCTCGCCGCGCGCGATCATCTCCACGCGGCGCTCGAGGAGCTGGGCTTCGAGACGCTTTCCGCCGGGCGCGACGATCCGCAGCGCTCCGGCATTCTCACCATGCGGCATCCCGCCCATGAGTCCGGTCCGTTGTTCCGCGCGCTCGAGGCCGCGAAAATCACCGCCTCGCTGCGCAACACCCGCGACGGGGGAGCCTGGCTGCGCTTCAGCCCCCACTTCTACAACACGATCGACGAAATGGACCGCATCGCCGCCGTGCTGCGCGCGGCGATGTAACCGAAACCGCGCGCTAAGCTCCCGTCACGGTGGAATAGACGGGATCACCGCCGAGCTCGACCACCGTGGAAATAATCAACGTCGAGCCACCGGTGGTGAACCCAATCTTCACTTGCATCCGGCCGGAGAACCCAGCGGGATCCGTGACGGTAATCGTCGCATTTTTGCCCCGCACCCGGAAAGTTCCGGTCACCGACTTTGCCAGATTGCCGCCCCCCCCGGGGATCATCGTGCTGAGGGTCGCCCTCCCACTCCTCAAGACAATGGTCTGCTTGTAACCGACGCCGTTCAGGGTGCCGCTAATCACGAACTTCGCGGATTTTGCGCTGGCCTTCACGACCGTCGCCGCATCGGCGATCGCCCGTCCCGTGGGGCCGGAGGCCTCGACCACGACCCCCGTGAATTTACCGTTATACTTGCCCTTGAAGACCGTAAGGCTCGACGCGTTTACCGCCTGGGGCCCAGCAAGGCCGACGAGAAGCAAACCAAGGAGAAGCGGACGGAAACGCACAGAACCAAATTTCAACATATCGCCAAATGTCCGCGACGATCCGGCGCTGTCAATTCTTATGCGTGCCCGCGGCTTTCTCTCCGCCGCATTGACACGCGCCGAGCCGATCTGCGACCACTTTCGGCCGAGAGAACCATGCTTTTCCAAACCTATCTTGCAGTCATGGCGGGCGGCGCGATTGGCACCGCCCTGCGCATGGCCCTCTCCCTGGGGATCGCCGACCGCTACTGGCCCGGCTTTCCGCTCGGCACCCTCGTCGTCAACATCACCGGCTGCTTCGTCATCGGGCTCTTCGGCGGCCTCACTGGCTCCGACGGCCCGCTGCTCGTCTCGCCAATCATCCGGCAGGCCGTGATGGTCGGCGTGCTCGGCGGCTACACGACGTTCTCCTCCTTCAGCCTGCAAACGCTCGCCCTCATGAACGACGGCGAATGGCTCTACGCCGGGCTGAACGTCGCCGGCTCCGTCCTCGGCTGCATGCTTGCCGTCTGGCTCGGTTCCGTCCTCGCCAACGCCCTCCTTCCCCGATAACTCCCGCCCATGAACACGCCCGCCCTCCTGCGCATCCACGTCGGCGAATCCGACCGCTGCGACCACCAGCCGCTCTACGAAGCCCTTGTCCTCAAGGCCCGCGAACGCAAGCTCGCCGGCGCCACCGTGTTCCGCAGCCCGCTCGGCTTCGGCGCCAGCAGCCACGTCCATACGGCCAAGATTCTCCAGCTCTCCACGGACCTCCCGATGATCGTCGAGATCGTGGACGAAGAGGAAAAACTCCGCGCCTTCTGGACCGAGATCGCTCCCCTCATGGACGGCGGCCTCGCCACGCTCCAGCGCGTCGAGGTGCTCGCTTACGCGCCGGGAAACGGCGCGAGTTGATAGGTCATGGTTGAGAGTTGAGAGGAAAATCCGACGGCCGGAAATCGCCTCTCAACCCTCAGCTCTCAACTCTCAACTTCTCTCACCCCAGCGCTTTCTCCCAAGCGGCAATGCGTGCCGCCTGCGCGGTCAGCAGTTCCGCCGGGGAATCCAGCACCTCGACCTTCACGATCTTGTCGCCCTGCGCGATCGCGTCGACGACCGCCTGACCCTCGGTGACTTCGCCGAAGACGGTGTGCTTGCCGTCGAGCCACGGCGTCGGCACGTGCGTGATGAAAAACTGGCTGCCGTTCGTCTTCGGGCCGCGGTTGGCCATCGAGAGAATGCCCGGCTTGTCGTGCTTGAGCGATTTGTCGAACTCGTCCTCGAACGTGTAGCCGGGCCCGCCGCCGCCCGTGCCCGTGGGATCGCCACCCTGCACCATGAAGTCCGCGATCACGCGGTGAAACTTGATCCCGTCGTAATACCCGCGCTGCGCGAGATTGATGAAATTGGCGACGGTGACGGGAGCCTTCGGGGCAAAAAGCGTGATGTGCAGATCGCCCTTCGAGGTCTTGAGGAGGATACGGATGTTTTCCATGGGAACGCGGAGCCTCCGCCACCCGACGCACCTTGTAAAGTCCCGAGCCGCCAAGCCCCCGCCATCGGCTTGTTCCGGCCTTCGGCGTCCGGCGAATGCCCCGGGGGATACCCGGCCCGCATCAGCGACTTCCCATCCGTGCCATCCGTGCTATCCGTGGTTTCTTCACCCAAACCATGAAACTCCTCCTCTTCCCCGCTCTCCTGCTCACCGCCGCCATCGGCAGCGCCTTCGCCGCGGATCCCGCCACTCCCGCGCCCGCCGACGACCAGGTCGCCGCCGTCATCAAGACCACCGACGGCACGATGGTCGCCGCGTTCTGGCCCAAGGAAGCGCCCGCCACCGTCGCGAATTTCCTCAAATTGGCGAAGGCCGGTTTCTACAACGGCACCGCATTTCACCGCATCATTCCCGGCTTCATGATCCAGGGCGGCGACCCGCTCACGAAGGATCCCGCGAACGAGGCGCGCTTCGGCACCGGCGGCCCCGGCTACGAGATCAAGGCCGAGTTCAACGCGCACAAGCACGTCCGCGGCGTCCTCTCGATGGCGCGCTCGGCGGATCCCGACAGCGCCGGCAGCCAGTTCTTCCTCATGCTCGGCGACGCGCCGCACCTCGACGGCCAATACACCGCCTTCGGCCACCTCATCAAAGGCGACGACGTCCTCAAAAGAATCTCCGAGACGCCCACCGTCGCTAACGACGGCGGCGAGCCCAGCAAGCCGACCCAGCGCGTCGAGATCAAGAGCATCGACATCGTTCCACTGAAGGACGTCGTTGGGCATTAGGCATTGTTTCTTGCCGCGACCTGCTCGCCAGGATTCCAGCCCATGCCGAATGCCAGCGCCTCTCCAACCAATACCCAATACCCAATGCCAAAAATCAAAATCGGCCTCGTGCAAAATCGCTGCACCGCCAGCATCGAGGAAAATTTCGCCGCCGCCGTGCGCGGCATTCGCGAGGCCGCCGCGCGCGGTGCGAACATCGTCTGCCTGCAGGAGCTCTTTCGCTCGCTGTATTTCTGCCAGCACGAGGCCCACGCGGAGTTCGAACTCGCCGAGCCCATCCCCGGCCCGTCCACGCAGACGCTCGGCGACCTTGCCCGCGAGCTCGGCGTGGTGATTGTCGCCTCACTCTTCGAGCGCCGCACGGCCGGCCTCTACCACAACACCGCCGCCATCATCGACGCCGACGGCACGCTGCTCGGGCGCTATCGCAAGATGCACATTCCCGACGACCCGCTCTTCTACGAAAAATTTTACTTCGCGCCCGGCGACCTCGGCTTCCAGGCTTGGGACACGAAGTTCGGCAAGATCGGCGTCTGCGTGTGCTGGGACCAATGGTATCCTGAGGCCGCCCGCCTCACCGCCCTGCGCGGCGCGCAAATTCTTTTCTACCCGACCGCGATCGGCTGGCACCCGAGCGAGAAGGCGCAATACGGCGCGCGCCAGCACAGCAGCTGGGAAACAATCCAGCGCGGCCACGCCATCGCGAATGGCTGCTACGTCGCCGCGCCCAATCGCGTCGGCCTGGAAACGCCCATCGGCGGCGACGGCATCGAGTTCTGGGGTCAGAGCTTCATCTGCGATCCCTCCGGGCAGATCCTCGACAAGGCGCCCGCCGACGCCGAGGCGGTGCTCGTCACGGAAATCGATCTCGCCAGCGTGGACACGCAGCGCACGCATTGGCCGTTCCTCCGCGACCGCCGCATCGATGCCTACGGCGACATTACCCGCCGGTTGATCGACTGATCGCGATGGCCTGCGCCCAACCCATCACCCATTTCCGAGCCCACGATTACGGGCACCTCATCCGCCGCTGGCGCTCCGTCGCCCGCGCCCGCGGTCTGCGCCTCGTGCCCTACGCCGCCGCCAGCGGCTACGAATTGTTTTACGCCGAGACGCGACGGCCCGATCCCGCGCGGCCGTGGATCTATCTCTCCGCCGGCATCCACGGCGATGAAGCCGGCGCCACGGAGGGGTGCCTCGAATGGACCGCGACCACGCGGCTCGCGCTTGATCGCTTCAACCTCCTTGCCTTCCCGTGCCTGAATCCATGGGGCCTCGTGAATAACTGCCGCCTCGACGCCGACGGCCGCGACCTCAACCGCACCTACCACGACGACGCCGTCCCGCAGACCGCCGCGCATAAGGCCGTGCTCGCCGATCACGCCGCCCGGCATGGCAGCCCCCGCCCTTTCGCCCTCGCGCTCACCCTCCACGAGGACTACGACGCGAACGGCCTCTACATCTACGAGATCAAGGATCATCGCCCCTACTGGGCCGAGGAACTCCTCGCCGCCGCCGCGCGCCATGTGCCGCACGATACGCGTCGCACCATCGAAGGACGCGGCAGCCGGGCCGGCATCGTCCGCCGGAAAATCACGCCCGACCTGATGCCGCAACACCCCGAGGCTTTCACGTTGCACTTTCACTACGCGGAACGCACATTCACCGCCGAAACGCCCTCCGAGGCCCATCTGGACGCCCGCGTCGCCGCGCAAGCCGCCGTCATCGAACGCGCCGTCCAGCTCACTCTCGGCCGGCCGCTCGCCGCTCGCCGTTCGATCAAATAAAACATATCCATCCCAGATGCTCCTGCGCCGCCTCTTCCTTGTCCTCCTCGCCGCTCCGTTGGCCACTGCCTTCGCCGACACGATCAAGCTCAAGTCCGGCGAAATCATCGAAGGAAAAGTCCTCTCGTCCGACAACGCCAGCGTGACCATCGAGACGCAGTTCTCCCCCACCATCACCGACCAACGCACCATCGCCCGCGCCGACATCGCGCTGCTCTCCGTGGTCTCGGAGGACGAAGCCGCCTTCGCCAGGATTCGCGACCTCAAGACGCCCGCCACCGCGCTCGATGCCTCGGCCTCCACCGACATCCTCGACAACCAACTCCGCCCCTTCCTCAAAAAATTTCCGACCTCGGCGCGAGTCGCCGACGTGAAGGCGATCATCAAATCCTTCGAGGCCGACATCGAGCGCCTCCGCAAGGGCGAAAAGAAAGTCGGCGGCAAATGGTATGACGCCGATACCTTCGCGGCGGAGAAATACCAGCTCGAGGCCGCGATTATTTTCGAGGCGATGCAGCGCGACCTCGCCGCGAAAAACTACTCCGCGGCGATGAACGACTTCGACCAGCTCCAGCGCTCCTACGTCGGTTCCGCCGCCTACGCCGAGGCGGTTTCGCAGGCCGGAAAGGCGCTCAAGCTGCTCGACCAGCAGTTGAATTTCGCCATCGCCAATCTGCCGCAGACGCTCGCCCGCCGCCAGGCCGCCATCGACCAGACCCCCATCGAGCAACGCCCGCCCATCCAGGCCGCCATCGACGCGGAAAACGCCCGCGCCACTGAGATCGCCGCCGCCGCCCAGCAGGCGAACCAGCCCTTCTTTGCGATCCTTCCTTACGACGAAAAAGGCCTCCAGGCGATGCGGGAAGCGTCCACTCAGGTCGCCCAGCAGCTCGCCACGGTCGATGCGAAAAAACTCGCGAATGCGGCTAGGCTCGTCCGCCAGGCCAACGAGGAACTCGCCCACAATCAGCTCGCCGCCGCGCAAACCACCATCTCCGAACTCACCGCCCAATGGCCGGAATACGAGGGCCTTTCCCGACTGCAGCAACGCCTGACGTCTGCGCAGACGGCCAACGATGCGTCGTCCAAAGCGGAGGCGGAAGGTCTGAAGGCGGACAAGGCCGCCGCCTCGGCGACGCCGTAATCGCCCAACGATTCCGCTTGCCCCCGCCGGGCATCCGCAGGCTCAATCGCCGCATGGCCCGCGTCGCAACCATCGATCGAAAAACCTCCGAGACCGACATCCAGCTCACGCTCGATGTCGACGGCACCGGCGCATCCACGCTGCGCTCCGGCATCCCGTTCTTCGATCACATGCTCACGCTCTTCGCGCGGCACGGCCTCTTCGATCTCGACGTGACCGCCCGCGGCGACCTCGACGTCGATCTCCATCACACCGTCGAGGATGCCGGCATCTGCCTCGGCCAGGCCTTCACCCGCGCGCTCGGCGACAAAAAGGGAATTCGCCGCTACGGCCACGCCTACGTGCCGATGGACGAGACGCTCGTCCGCGCCGTCGTGGACTTGAGCGGCCGTCCGTTTCTCGAATACCGCGCCCCCGGCGGCGTCGAGCCGATCAACGGCTTCTCGTTCCAACTCGTCGAGGAATTCCTCCGCGGCTTCACGATGAACGCCGCCGCAAACGTCCACATCGAGATCCTCTACGGCCGCGACGCGCACCACATGGCGGAGGGCGTCTTCAAGGCCCTCGGCCGCGCCCTCGACGTCGCCACTCAGATCGATCCCCGCGTGCAGGGCGTGCCCAGCACCAAGGGAGTTTTGTAGTGCAGTTGAGGGTTGATAGTTGAGAGTTGAGAGGGAAAAGTCTTCCTTCCACCGTCTCTCAATCATCAACTCTCAACTCTCAACTCAGACCACGCTCGGCGTGGTCAACTACGGCAGCGGCAACCTCCGCAGCGTCTGCAAGGCGCTCGATGCCGTCGGCGCGCACACCCGGCTCATCGACGCACCCGATCAACTCGCGGAGATCGACGCCGTCGTCGTGCCCGGCGTCGGCGCCTTCGGCGATTGCGCGCGCAACCTTCGCGCCACCGGCCTGTGGGAGCCGCTCCGCGAATGGATCGCCGCCGACCGCCCCTACCTCGGCATCTGCCTCGGCTATCAGCTCCTCTTCGAAGGCAGCGAGGAAACCCCCGGCGTGCCCGGCCTCGGCGTCCTCCCCGGCTTTGTCCGCCGCTTCCCCGACGGCCCGCTCAAGGTCCCGCACATGGGCTGGAACACCCTCACGCTCCGCACCCCCGCCGACGCCCTCTTCCGCGGCCTGCCCGCCGATCCCAGCGTCTATTTCGTGCACTCGTATCATCCCGTGCCCGCCGACGAATCGCTCATCACCGCCACCTGCGACTACGGCGCCGGCTTCGCCGCCAGCGTCGCCCGCGGCGCGTTGAGTGCCGTCCAATTCCACCCCGAGAAAAGCCAGGCCAACGGTCTCGCCATCCTGCGCAACTTCGTCGCCGCGCTTCCCTCATCTCCTATCTCCAATCTCCCATCTTCCAATGCTCCTCTTTCCAGCCATTGACCTCATGGGCGGCGAGGTCGTGCGCCTGCGCCGCGGTGAAGCCGCCGAAAAAACCGTCTATTCGTCGGACCCTCCCGCCTTCGCGCGCAAATGGGAAAACGCCGGCGGCGACTGGCTGCACCTCGTCGATCTCGACGCCGCCTTCACCGGCGAATCCCGCAACCTCGACGCCGTCCGCGCCATCTGCGCCTCCGTCTCGATTCCGTGCGAACTCGGCGGCGGCATGCGTTCCGAGGCCGCCATTCGAGCCGCCCTCGACGCCGGCGTCGCCCGCGTCGTCATCGGCACCCGCGCCAGCGAATCCCTCGATTTCGTCCGCGAAATGTGCGCCCTCTTCGGCGGCGAAAAAATCGCCGTCGGCATCGACGCCCGCCATGGCAAGGTCGCCGTCAAAGGCTGGACCGAAACGACCGCCCAGGACGCCACCGACCTCGCCCTCGCCGTCCAGGCCGCCGGCGCCGGCGCGATCATCTACACCGACATCGCGACCGACGGCATGCTCCAGGGGCCAAATTTCGGCGAACTCGGAAAACTGCTCGCCGTCCTCGACTGCCCGCTCGTCGCCAGCGGCGGCGTCTCCTCGCCCGACGACGTCCGCCGCCTCGCCGCCATGCCCGGCCTCTACGCCGCCATCCTCGGCAAGGCCCTCTACGACGGGCACATCACCGGCGATCTCCGCCCGCTCGCCAACGCCGCGTAAGTCGACCGGGCGCGACCCATTCGTCGGGGCCGACGTCAGGCGGCCCCACCCTCGCAGCCCCGCACTTGCCCGGGCGATGCTCCACGTTTACGCTGCGCCCGTGAAGCGTCGGGATTTTCTGAAATCCGCCTTCGGTGCCGTTTCCGCCGCACTGCTCTCCCGCTCCGCCGACGCCAAGTCGCCGCCCCCGGCCACGCCGTTCCGCGCCACCGACCGCGTGTTCATCGGTCCTCGCCGCATCGAGAGTTCCCGCCTCTTCCTCGGCACCGGCAGCAACGGTTGGAATCACGCCTCGAATCAAACCCGCCAGCTCGGCCTCGAGGGCTTGTCCAAATTGCTCCGCGACGCTTTCGCCGATGGCCTCGCCTCCTGGGATGCCGCCGACATGTATGGCTCCCACCCCCATCTCGCCCACGCTCTCACCGCCGGCGTGCCCCGCGACAAAGTCACCATCCTCACCAAAAGCCGCGCCACCACCGCCGACGCCATGCGCGCCGACATCGAGCGTTTCCAACGCGAACTCGGCACCGATCACCTCGACATTCTCCTCCTTCATTGCGTCGAAGATCCGAATTGGCCGAAAAATTTCCGTCCCGCCATGGAGGTCATCGACGAATATCAACGGCGCGGCATCGTTCGCTCAAAAGGCGTCTCCTGCCACACTCTGGGCGCGTTGCAGGCCGCCGCCCGCGAGCCCTGGGTCGAGATCGACCTCGCCCGCATCAACCCGCATGGCGCCGTCATGGACGCCGATCCCGCAACCGTCGTCCCAATCCTCCGCGAAATGAAAGCCGCGGGAAAAGGCGTCATCGGCATGAAAATTTTTGGCGCGGGCCAACTCGTCGATCGCGCCGACGAATGCCTGCGCTACGCCCTGAACCTCGACTGCCTCGACACCTTCACCATCGGTTGCGAATCCACCGCGCAACGCCTCGATCTCACCGCGCGCATCGCCGCCATCCCGCGGGAACGCCTCCCCGCCTAGCCGCGGCGCTATTGCTGCGGCGCCGCATCTTTCGCCGGCGCCGCTGCGATTTCCTTCAGCAGCTTGTAACCTTCCTGCGCGTAATCCACCGCACTCATGCCCGACGCCGCGTCCGTCGCCTGATTCGAAAAAACCAGCTGCTGCGCCTCGGCCAGATTCGCCGCGACATCCACGAAGTCCTCCGGCACCCCGCCATATCGAGCCGCAAGAATGTGCGTGATCGGCGCCTCCACCTCGCTCGCCGGCGCCTTTTCAAAGACGAGCGTCCACCACGCGATCTCCTCCCGCGCCAGCGAATCCGGCTCCGTCTCCTCCTTCGCTGCCCGCTTCATCATCGCGTATTTTTCGGTGAAGGCCGAGAGCGCCCGGCTCTCCGCCACCTCGTTCGACTTGTCCTCCTCCGAGACCTTCACCGCCGTCAGCCCCTCCGCCTGGCTCTGCGCCATGCGATACGCCCCGACCGGCGAAAAATTGTATTGCGACGTGTAAATTTTGAAGCGCGTCGTCAGCGCCTCCCATCCCTTGCCATCCCGCTGCGCCGTCCAATCCGTCACCTGGAGCTTCGCCATTACCGCCGGATCGAAACCCTTCAGGTTCGGCGTCCGCGGCCAAAGCAAATAAACGACAAAGGCGACGACAATGAGGAGGAAGACCTTCGTGATGGGGCGCATGGGGATAGGGTTTGAATGCCTATAAATCCCCATCTCCGCACGGGCGAGAGATTTTCGCCAAAAAACGGAAGAGTCCTCCGCTGCGCTTCCGAAACAAGCCCTCCCGACAATCCGCCAAAAGGAATTGGCATTTCACCCCTCAACCCTCGACTATCAACCCCCAACCGCCGCTCCCATGCCCGCCCTTCTCCCGCTCGAAGACCTCGCCCGCGAGGCCGACCGCCTCCGCCGCGAAGGCCGCCGCCTCGTTCTCACCAACGGTTGTTTCGACATCCTCCACGCCGGCCACGTCGATTACCTCGAGCGCGCCCGCGCCCTCGGCGACGCCCTCGCCGTCGCCATCAACTCCGACGCCTCCGTCAGCGCGCTCAAAGGCCCCAGCCGCCCCGTCAACTGCGCCGAGGACCGCGCCCGCGTCCTCCGCGCCCTCCGCGCCGTCGATTACGTCACCATCTACGACACCGTCCGCGCCACCGATGTCATCCGCGCCGTCCAGCCAGACCTCTACGCCAAGGGAGGCGACTACACCGTCGAATCCCTCGACGCCGAGGAACGCGCCGCCCTCACCGCCGCCGGCGCCGACATCCACATCCTCCCACTCGTCCCCGGCCGCTCCACCACCGCCATCCTGAAACGCGCCGCCACTCCCCTCTCAACTCTCAACTCTCAACCCTCAACTTCTCCTCACCCCCCAAACGCCCCGTAATGCCGCACCCCGCGGCCCCACAGCCAGCGACAGAGCGCAAACAGGCCGAGCACCCACGCCGCCTGCACCGCCAGCCCGCTCCACATCGCCACCCCCGTCACCTTCCCCATCGCCACCGCCACCGGAAAATAAAGCTCATACGGGAAGGGCAGCGCATTCAGCACCATCCGCAAGCCGGCCGGCAGCACGTCGATCGGAAAAATCCGCCCGCTCAAAAAATACTCGAACGAGTAGAGAATGAACACGAGCGTGGAAATCTCCAGCACCCAAAACGCCAGCGACGCCAGCGCAAACGCGATGAAAAACTGCAGCGCCGCCGCCAGCACCATCGATAACGCGAACACCGCCCACGTCACCGCGTCCCCCGGCGCCCGCACGCTCCCCGGCAGCCACCACACCACCGCCGCCAGCGGCACCAGCGCCACCCCCGCGTAAACCACTCGCGCGCTCAAAAACAAACTCGCCCGGTAGGTCAGATAATCGATCGGCCGCAGCAGAAACGCGCTCATCCGCCCCTCCCGAATGTCCGCTGCGATCTGCCACTCATCGTCCGCCGGGCTCACCAGACTCTCCACCACCGTCACCGCCACAAAATAAAACACCATCTCCCCGAACGAATACCCCCCCACATCCGAGCCCCGCTCATCAAAAATCGCCCGCCAGATCCACACCGTTGCCACCAACGGCAGCAATCCAAACGCCGCCCGAAAGAAAAAATTCCAGCGATAAACAAACGCATTCTGCACCCCCAGCGAAAACACCGCCGAATAAACTCCCAACCACCGCCGCATCCCCCTCATCCAATCAAAGAACTTCCCTCACCGCCATCTCCCATCTTCCAGCGACGCCTTTTCGCTTTCCACCCGCACCATTTCCTGTTTCCAAATCAAGCACACCATTTCGCATTCCCCATTACGCATTCCGCGTCACCACCACCTCCCATGGCCGAATACATCACCACCCACGAAGGACCCGTCACCATCCTCGAGATCAGCGGACGCATCGAGCCCGACAACTGGCAGGAACTCAACGCCGTCTTCAAGACCATCACCGATAACGATAAGACCCGCCACCTCCTCGTCGATCTCTCCGGCCTCGACTACACCGCCAGCGCCGGTTTCCGCGAGCTCTTCATGGTCGGCCGCGCCCTCTCCCGCAAAGGCGGCCACCTCGCCGTCTGCTCCCTTCAGGGCGAAGTCAAACGCGTATTCGACCTCGCCGGCTTCGCCACCGCCTACCCCATTTTCGACGACCGCACCGCCGCCCTCGCCTCCTTCCCGCTCGGCTAAGGACCGGCCGCGCCGCGTTCTTTTCCCGCTCGCTCGAACGTCCTAATTTCGTTTGGTTTTTCGCTCGCCAAATTTTCCCGGCGCAGCTTAATTCCAATCCAGACGAACCCTGGGACCGATGGAACACTCTTCGTCCATCAAAGGCGGCAGCATCTCCGGGCCTGAAGAGACCACGCCGCGCAAGTTTCCCGCCGCGACCCTGACAGCGCCATGCCCTCTGGAACCAATCGCGTCCCACCAATCCATTGGTCCCATTGGTCCTATCCCGTCCCATTTGAACTTAGCCATCCAGCGGACTCCACACCGCGAGCCCCGGTCAGCCGAGCCGCCTGGGATGCGGCGAGACAGATCTCGCTCCGCGGGACCCGCAGGGCGGAACAGCGGGCGCGGTTCCGTCAATTACCCCGCTCAAGTCCCTTGAGCTTAGCCATCCAGCGGGCTTCGCACCGCGAGCCCCGGACGATTCAGCACATGCGTGTAAATCATCGTCGTCGAGACATCGCTGTGCCCCAGCAGTTCCTGCACCGTCCGAATATCATACCCCGCCTCCAGCAGATGCGTCGCAAAGCTGTGTCGCAATGCATGGCAGCTCACCCGCTTCGCAATCTCGGCCCGCGCCGCCGCTTCCTTCACGGCCTTCTGTAGCGAATTTTCATGCACATGGTGCCGCCGCACCACGCCCGTCTCCCGATCCACCGTCGCCCGCGGCGCCGGAAACACATATTGCCAAAGCCACTCCCGCTCCGCCGTCGGCCACTTCCGTCGCAGCGCCTCCGGCAAATGCACCGCCCCGTGCCCCAGCTTGAGATCCGCCTCATGCGTCGCCTTCACCCGCGACAAATGCGCCCGTAAATCCTCCACCAGGCTCACCGGCAGCGTCGTCACCCGATCCTTGTCCCCCTTTCCGCTCCGCACCACCACCTGCAGCGCCTCGAAATCCACATCCTTCACCCGCAGCCGCACCCCTTCCATCAGCCGCAGCCCCGTCCCATACATCAATCGCGCCATCAGCGCATACGGCTCGCCCATCTCCGCAAACAACGCCGCCGCCTCCGTCTTCGTCAGCACCACCGGCAGCCTCCGCCGTTCCGCCGCCCGTTCCACCGCCCCGATCTCGCCCAGATCACGCTGCAACACCTCTCGAAACACATACACCAGCGCATTCAACGCCTGATTCTGCGTATTCGCCGAAACCTTCCGCACCACCGCCAAAAACTCCAAAAACATCCCCACGCTCTCCGCCGTAATCTCCTCCCGCCCCAGCGGACGCCAAAAAATCAAATACCGCTTCGTCCAGTCCAGATACGTCCGCTCCGTCCGCGTCGCATAATGCGCCCGCCGCAACGCCACCCGGATCTCCGCCAGAAAACTCAAATACCGCGCCGCCAGCTCCCCCTCATCCGACCTCCCGCCGAACCGCTCACTCACCGCCACCTCGATCCGCCTCCGCCGCGCCACCCCCGCCTGCACCGCCTGCGAAAAATCCGGCCACTCCCGCGCCCAATCCGCCCCTACCAACTCCTGCATCGCCAAACGCACCGCCCGCTCGGCCTGCGCCACCTGCCAATCCGCGAGATTCCCCGCCGCCGCTCGCCGCAAAAACGCCTCCACATCCCCAATCGCCGCCGAAGCCAAATCCCGCTTCAACATCCGACAAAAACGGCCCAGCCAGATCGACAACCACTTCCGCGCCGCCTCCGGCTCACGTCCAAGCACCCGATTCCAAGCCGCCACCCGCTCTGCATCCAGCACCCGCCCTCCAAAAACCCCTTCGCCCTCAAAAACCCCCGCCGCCCCATCAGCCAGCCCATCACCGATCTCATTCCAATCATCCCACTCCCCCGAAATGAGTTCCCCCTCCCAAACCCCCACAAAATCCAAAATCGTCTCCATCCCGTCAAAAAAACCAAACAACATAGACAGAAGTCAACCCATTTCCATATCCACCCATTCCGTCCAATATACTGTTAGCCTATAATAATGAACTTCCTAGAGCAACTCATCTCCGAATATTACCAGCACAAAGGTTACTATGTGCGGGTCAATGTTAGAGCACTGAAGCGCGTTAAAGGAGGATGGGATGGCGAACTTGACGTTTTGGCATTTGAGCCCAAAAAGAAAGAACTTATACATCTTGAGCCATCTTGGGATTCCCATAAATGGACAAAACGAGAAACTCGATTCAAAAAGAAATTTCGTTATACGAAAGAGCAATATCAAGAGATTCTTGGACTTCCAATAAGGACACTGCGACAACGCGCAGTAACGGGCGGATCACTTTCCATTCCTGAAGGCACTCGCTGGGGTTCTATCGAGATCATGACTGTGCCGATGTTGCTAAAAGAAATTCGTGAATATTTGCAAGACAAGCATCCAGGTAAAAAGGTTGTTCCAGAGAATTTACTTTGCTTGAGATCCATGCAGTTTCTCCTGCATTATACATAAGGCTAACAAGACGCTGCAGCTAACCCCTAGCCGCAACGCGTTATCTTTTGCGGATAAAGCTGTCTTACTTTTCCATCAACCCGCTGTCTCGCTCAACACCTGATCGGGGTAGCTGAGCTTGGCGTTCGGTCATAAAATTCCTCAACCCCCTCATCGTCCTCTTGCACAAACATTTCACCCCTTAGCCAGAATGCTTTATTTTGGGCGTTTTGTAGAATTGATTGCGTAAACTTTTGCAATGTTTCTTTGCCGTCCGCCGTCACCATTAATTCAAATTTCTTAAACCTCTTCACATATTATTATAGTGATTTTCGATACAAATATCAACTAATATGGCAAGTATTTATATTAAAAGCGGAATTTATCCCGGAGTAGAGGGATTAGGATTCTTCGCTTATTTTGGGTTAGATTCCAGCTGGCAAGGATATAAACGATTACAAACCCACGAAAGAGATTTGAGAAATAAAAAGCACGATAACGATGACATTCAAAAGTTTTATGATGAGCGCGGCCCAGATCAATTTTATAACGGAATTATAATTGAATGTGACAAATATTACCTGAACACTTTAGAAAAATCTTATATAAAATGGGGAAATTCTAATAAGAAATTTAATCCCTACGGATGGAATCACAGTTCTGGAGGAGAGGGAGCTAAACGAAATTTCATTCCTTATTCGTTCATTAAAGGAGATGATATCTTCGAAGGAAATGATCTCCTGCAATTTTTAACCATATCCGGTCAAGCAGAACCGGGCGGATTTATTGAACTTCTTGATGGGCGAAAGAAAGAATACGAAGGATATTTGAGATATAAAACTTTGTGATTGCCGCCGAGATTTGACATAATTCCACGGTCGCACCATATTTGAGCTAGCCTTGCGGTAAGTCTGCCAGAGCGCAGACATGTCCTCAGTCTATCTCAAAAACGGTGCTTTAATGCTGGCAACCCTTGCGCCGCTCGGAAATACAATACAGCCCGCCTCGACCGCTCATCTAGCGAAGTGTGCAGAGCCACACATCGCAAGATCAGCTAGATTTTTGGTAACTCAACCCGCTCACTCCCGGCGCTCAATAGTGGCGATTACATCGCTGAGTTTCACACCAAGGGAGCACGCTAACGCGTGCAGCAACATGAGAGTCGGATTGCGAATTCCCTTTTCAATGTGCTGGACGGCGGCGCGGCTGATTCCCGCTTTCTGAGATAGAGCGAGTTGCGACATTCCCTGAGCCAAACGAATCCGCCTCAACTCTTGAGCGACGGCGAACGAAAACTTCTGGGATTCTTCAAGATTCAACGTCTCCAGAATACCCTTGACCTACAAAAGTATGCTAGGCTACCATAGTAGGCTATGAAATGGCCAATTTACCTTTTCCCAGTTCTTTTTCTCTGTAATTTCGCAAGAGCCCAATCCATCAACGACCAATTCAACGGGTCATCAATTGATACCGGAATTTGGACTCCCGCCGCGCCGTTCTCAGATTCTTCGACTACTGAAACTGGCGGCAACGCAGTTTTAACAAATCACGGACAACTTCTCAGCACAGCCTCATTCGTAAACGGTGTAGAAATCACCGGGCGATTCATGTTTGCGGGCAGTGCGCACGATTCATTCATTATTCTGACGAGAACGGACGGAACTTCCACAAATCCATTCTCTGAATTTGATAAAGGAATCAGGTTTCAGTTTTCGATGCAGACCGATCCCGGCTCGACACTCAATAACTTAAATATCACAGAGAACAACTGGCCCGGAGTCAGCACAACGCTTGCTTATGCGACTTTCGCAATCAATCTCAATACATACTACGATTTCAAACTCACGGATAATGGGAATGATATTAAGTTTTATATCGATGATCTTATTACTCCCGTTATCTCGGTGAACTCTTCGTTTGATGGAAGCGGCGACAAAATTGGACTTTATAATCGAGAAGGCGGCGGCGGAGGAAGTTGGATCAGCAACGGAAGCGTGGTGAAAATTGATTATTTGACCGCCACTCCAGTTCCAGAGCCTACAACCATTGGATTTTTATTTAGTTTATTCCTAGCTTCTCTTATTTTCGTGCGGCAACGAGCAACGGCTAACAAGATTTTAGAATAAAGTCAAGATTGTTATGGACCTTTATTTTCAAACAAAGGCTTATTTATTTCGACTTTTGAAGAAAGAAGTTTTATGATGGGAGTTCAATAAATCATATGAATGTTCACATCAAAAAACTAAATATCGACATGGACCTCGGCAGCAACGGACTTACGCTCGGAGTCGCCGACACAAAAGGCAAACACACTGGAAATCTCAAACTCGGAAAGGCTAAAATTACTTGGTTTTCAGGTAAAACTCGAAAAAACGGCGTTACTGTTAATTGGGACGAGTTGACCGAATGGTTTGAAAGCCGCGTTTAGCACAGAATTCTCGCGGTTGGCTTGATTGACCCCCCATTACAAACATTGGTCATTTGAAGTTTACTCGCGAACTCAACGATTGCCTTTTGAGCATCTTTTGAGAGATTCGGATTGGCTTCATTCCAGTAGTTTGCCAGTTTTGCGATACTTTGATTCTGCCTCAGACGAGGAGATACAAATACAGACCGAACAAGACGCTGCACCGAACCCCTAGACGTTGGGGGCGCGGCTTTCTTACGAACGTCCCGCTTGCGGGACACATTTTTCTCTGATTTTTTCGCGTTATCGGGGCCGGTGAGCTGGGCGTTCGGTCAATTTTATGAATTCGTTGGCAAAGTTTGTTCTGATTCTGGCAGTCGGATTGATCTGCTGCGTCCTCATTTCATCATTCTCCTATGTCCCAGGATGCAACTACGTGGACAGCGTGAGAACAGTCAATTTCACCAAACCTTATCTTGAATCGAAATTTGATGAGATCAAAACAGTCGCAGATGCTTCTCTCGAAACTCTCTTCAAAGAAGAATCTGAATCAGGTGAGATTCCAACGCTCGATTGGATTCGTTTCAAAGGCTACCTACTTTCATTCAAGGACAGGTATCCAGAATTTCATTCCCAGCGCCTCGATGGATTTTTGGCTCTCGCTGATTCCAAAACCCTGAAGACCGAACAAGACGCTGCAGCTAACCCCTAGAAGCTAGGGGTTAGCTTTTCATACGAACGTCCATCCTGCTTTCACCCGCCATCTGAGTTGTCCGTCGTATCGGGGCAGCTGAGCTTGGCGTTAGCTGATAAAATGAATTCGCCTATCATCAAAATCGAGCAAGTGGGCTACCCATCAGCAGAGCTTTTTTCGCAACTTACCACGGCCATAATCAAGAGAAGCAATCGCTTCTCGCCTTCCCCTGTGATAATGAATGAGGGAAGTTCTTATATCGAATTTGAAGATTCACTGGAAGGACCTCCTGTTTGGCCGATGCGCTTAACTCTAACCGATAAGGATCTTTTATTTACCTCATTCGCGAATGACCTCGATCCAGAGATTGGAAATGATTTCTATTCTGAAGTATTGGAGCAGACTTCTTATGTTCTTTTATCGCTTCTTTCGCGCAGCTCAGAGCACGATCCCATCATTTTACCGCGTATTGAACTGCAGTAGATACAAATACACAGCTAACAAGACGCTGCAGCTAACCCCTAGCCGCCTCGCGTGATCTCTTACGACCGTCTTTCCTCTCCATTCACCCGCCATCTGAGTTGTGCGTCCGTTCGGGGCAGCTGAGCTTGGCGTTAGGCCATTATAGACGCTCGTGTATTTTCAAGACCTCACCCCTTACGAATACTTCAAAGGCGGATCACCCGAGTTTAATGTCGGCTGGCTTGATAGCGGACACTCATTTTTTCGCGGTAGCGTTCCTGAGGGATTTATTTCACGTCTTCGAGCTCTTGCGCACAATCCAGTAAATCAGACACGAGGATTTCACGTTTGTCAGTTTTGTGATATACATCCGATTACTAGTGAAAGCGCATTGAGTTCGGCAGAGATTAGGGTCGTAGCAAGCAATGGAAAAGTTTACGCTTCGCCCATGCTGATTTGTCATTATATTGAGGCTCATTCCTATCGGCCGCCCCAAGAGTTCATAGATGCCGTAATGCAAATGGAGCTATGACAATTCGGCCTAACAAGGCGCTGCAGCTAACCCCTAGAAGCTAGGGGTTAGCTTTTCATACGAACGTCCTTCCTGCATCCACCCGCCATCTGACTTGTGCGCCCGTTCGGGGCAGCTGAGCTTGGCGTTCGGCTATTCAATTGAATGAAAACGTATCACCACGTGATCATCTTCATCGTCTGCGTGGTTTTCGTAGCGGCATTCCAATATATTGGACTGGTGTGGTCACTGGCCGATTTTCATCCCGGCTACATTCCAAATCTTCCTCAACATTTACATGATCAAGCTCGTCTCGGCAGTTTGATGTCTATTCCGTTTGAGTGGCCCACATCAAAAGTCTTCTTATTTTTTAAATACAACAATTTTGCTATTTCTACGTTTAGATGGATAGCCCTTCCGCTGTTTTATGGCAGCTTCGTCTATTTTCTTGTCACTGTTTGCACACGGAGCGTCTTACGACGCTTCAATGCAGCCGAACAAGGCGCTGCAGCTAACCCCTAGAAGCTAGGGGTTAGCTTTTCATACGACCGCCCTTCCTGCATTCACCCGCCATCTGAGTTGTCCGCCGTATCGGGGCAGCTGAGCTTGGCGTTCGACTATTAAATGCAAAAAGGCATCAAAATCCTTTCCGAGATCGTCGGCCTTGGTGACGAGATTCAGCGGCATCAGTTTTATCGGATGTCCATTCGAATTTGGTTACACAAGGGTGATCCAATCAAATGGACTAAGCCTTTTGGCCTTTTGGATCGCAAAGAAATTTCGGAAGATCTTCAGACACTCACCGCCGACTACAGAGTAGATCGAGAATTTCTATTCAGTGGATTGTTCTACGGAGTTCAGGGAATGCGCATTGGAGGAACTCGACTTTTAGAGATTAGTCCTCATCTCGCATATCGCGAGCACGGCGTTCCTGATATGATTCCGCCCAATGCACTATTGAAAGTTGAGGTTTCTATTCACGGTGAAAGACTGATGACAAACGAAAATACAGTCGAACAAGGCGCTGCAGCTAACCCCTAGAAGCTAGGGGTTAGCTTTTCATACGAACGTCCTTCCTGCATTCAC